>ENA-OPMP01000724-OPMP01000724.1-human-gut-metagenome-genome-assembly--contig:-NODE-724-length-16220-cov-1.728921_pt1 | contig 16220 bp, 20 predicted proteins | sample MGYA00241527_ERZ501751 | MGnify/ENA primary metagenome ERZ501751 (study PRJEB25962, sample SAMEA2042647) | human gut metagenome | biome: human gut; feature: human-associated habitat; material: faeces... | reverse complement strand
GCTGTCATCCGCTCAAGCTGGCGTCGGTACATTGTGGCAAAGTTGTTCTTCTCGAAGATTTTCTTCACTTCCTCAAACTGGCTGTTCTTCTTTCCGGCATTTATCTCAATCACCTCGCACAGGTTCGCTTCATCCGAACACAGTCTCTTGGCGAAGTTCAGCCTGTTGAGCTCATACTTCTCACCTTGTATCGTTTTCCTGTTATGAAAATCCTTTATAGGCTCATTACAGTACCATGCGTCACAGGCACTTATGTATTCGTATGGTATATCATTGCAGTTCGTAAACCCCAGTTCATTAAGTTTTCTCTTTACCACCGCGTTAATTGAATTATCTTTCATTAGCTCCTCCTATCAAGTTCTATATATTCTACAAAGTCCAAAAGTGTGTAGCAGAACGCGTCCCACCAGTCATTGCAGTTGTTAATATTAAGATCCTCCGGAATGTCGGGTTTCTTCTCATCCCACCTCAGCGACGCTATGGCCTTGCGCAGCTGTACACATCGCCTGTTTATCTTCAATCTCCCTGAGTTCAATAACAGATCTATGAGTTTCGGTCTGTCCGCCACCTCGTTCTTGCGGCAGCCTTTTATGTTCCGGAACTGCAAGCCCTCCTGTCTTGCGGCTCCTATAAGTGAGTTAATCATTGTCGGTGAAGCGGAATCCGGGAAAATCCAGTCCACCCGGTGATACTTGTTAAGGCAGTACTTATAAAACTCTATGAACTTATCACATATCGCCTTGGAATCCACCGCCTCTGTTACCGGCAGCCCTGTCTCCTCAAGCACCTTGAAGCTGTGATAGCCTCCCTGGTATCCTGTAAGGCAGAAGGTTGTCTTAGAGCCGTTTCCTCCAAAGTCGATTCCCATTACAACCTTGGAGAATGGCTGCAGCGGTCTTCCCTCCGGGTTGAATATCTCCTCATCACCGAACAGATACGGCGAATCATCATCCGCAAAATACCGGAAGATGATTCCGGACGCCAGCACCCACAGACCACGGATAAAGCGGTCATAGAACACCCCGCTGTAAAGGCTCTCATAACGCTGTATAATGCGCTGCGACAGGCTCGGATTGTCATGCATGGTAAAATGTATCCTTATGAGGTTCTTTTCACCGATACGGTCAATCCACTGCGTTTTTATATAATGATCCGGTCCCTCTGGATTGCAGTTGAACCAGTACTTAGAACCCTCGACAGAGCAGCGCCCTGTTGCCTGGTCGACGAAGCTCTCCGGCATCAGGGCAACCTCATCAAGGAACAAGCCTGCAAGCGTGATACCCTGTATCAAATCCTGGGAGCCTTCATCTTTACCGCCGAACAGGTAAAACTCATTTACTACTGAGCCCTTTGTGATTGTCATGCTGTTCTCGGAGCGGTGCTCCTCCACTCCGTACCCGCGCGAACTGAGCATACCTTTGAGCGGCTTGATGACATTTCTCCTCAGGGATTGTATTGTCTTGCCGCACATGGCAAAGTTCTGTCCATCAAAGGTTTCCATCGCCCATATTACGAATGACAGTCCCATACATGTGGTCTTGCCGCTTCGGATTGAGCCGTCACATACTATGCCGTCCTTGTCATGGTAGGGACTATCAGGTGTCCACCATGTGAGCACCATCTTCTGTTTAGCCGAGAATGCACTATACTTGAACGTCGGCTGTCTTGTCTGCTTCATCTGCTGCCTCCCGCTCTTTATCACTCATTGTCTCAACCGCTCCGGTACCATCGAACACCTCTTTTGCCGTCTGCTTAAGCGCCGTGATAAATCCATCATCCTCGTACTCCTCCTTCTCCGGCGGAGTTTCACGCTTATCCCTCCATGTCTCCGGCTTACGGTTCTTTAGCCAGAAAATCTGTGCCGTGACATCCGGAGGAATGTATTCTTCGACCTCCGCGTATTCGATTTTCTCTTTCTCACTTATTTTTTTGCCATTGTTGTCATATTTAGTTTCTTTAAGCTTAATAGGCTTCCTGAGCGTTACCGTGTACCCTGTACCTTTCTTGTATAAGGCATTCTCCATTTCATAGTCTGCAAGCTCTTTCCCTTTTTTTAAGGCAGCCGAAATGGCCGGATACTTTTTAATCCACTCCTTGAGCGTTGATAACGCGATTCCCATATTCTTGGCTATCTGAGCCTGTGTCAGGCCATCCCGCGCCCATGCCCCAAGAAGCGTTATATTATCGTCTTCCTGCCACGTCTCATACTTTCCCTTTGCCATCTATGCTGCTGCCTCCTTTCCCACCTGCGAAATGCTGTTCCCGATACGTTTTCCCTGTCTGTAAGCAAAATAAAAAGAGCCGGATACACGAAGCTGTTATCTTGCTTCATATATTCGGCTCTGTGGCGCTGTTTTTATGGTCTCATTATACTACAGAATATGTGTTCTGTCTAATGATTATTGGATGGGCGATACTCAAATTCTATGTAGCCCCACTCATACAATGGTCTATGCTCGAAGTAACTCATGCGTTTATATCGGTCATATACAGGACGATACTCGGGGATTCTCTTCAATGCTCTCAGTTCATTGGAGCTCACAGTATGCTTTGTGAACTTCTTAACGGCAATTCTTATGATAACCTTACCATTGTCATTCCTTGCCGTGAACTGTGCCCTGTCAACCTCTATATTCTTAAGCCCGGCATTCTCTATGATATTCTGCGCCTTGATATAGCAGCTTTCTCTCATCTGCTCATTACTAATCAAATTCAAAATAGCCTCATTCATTGCAAACCTCCTAGCCAAACGGTATCCCATCATCATCAATACCTACAGGTAACTGCATGAAGCCGTCTTCTGTTGTAAGCTCCGGACGTGATACCGGAGTGCCTGCTGAGCCGGTCTGTCCTGCTGCCCTGCTGTCCGCAAACTCCTGTTCTTCCACAATAACGTCTGTTGTGTATACCTTATTGCCGTCCTTGTTTGTGTAACTCCCGGTCTGTATGCGACCTGTAATCAATACTCTCATTCCCTGATGGAAATACTTCTCAGCAAATTCAGCCGCACGGTCAAACGCAACGCAGGATATGAAATCCGCTGTCTGCTCTCCGCCGTTATCGGTTCTTCTGCCTCTACGGTCAACTGCCAGTGTATATCTTGCAATTGACATCTGTCTCTCGCCTGTGCTGACACGCACATCCGGATCCCTTGTCAATCTACCCATCAAAATTACTTTATTCATAGACTATTCTCCTTTCGGATTATCTGTCACAAGATTATGCCTCTACGGAAACGCAAAGATATCTTACAACGCCGTCCATGATACGAAGCTGTGCCTCAAGCTCTGCCGGTGCAGTAGCAGGTGCATCAAACTCAACGAAAGTATAGAATGCTTCGCTCATCTTCTGAATATCATAAGCAAGCTTCTTCTTTCCCCAATCATTCACATTAGTTACAGTGCCGCCAAAACGAACGATCATATCCTTCACCTTCTCAAGTGTAGCAAGTCTTGCCTCGTCCTCTAACTTAGCACTGATAACAACTGTTAATTCGTACTTGTTCATGCTTTCTTGTACCTCCTTATGGTCTCTGGCTCTGTAACCTGTGTACAGAGCAAGGAAATAAATAATATATCACAAATGTAGATGTTACCATATACATTCAGATTATGCAAGTGTTTTTTTCACAAAGCCCCTGAAATTCTTTTCCACAAGTCTGCGCGGCAGCATAACCTGATGACCGCACCCCACACACCTGAGTCTAAAATCAGCTCCTACACGAAGAACCTCCCAGTCCCTGCATCCGCATGGATGTGGCTTCTTCATTGTAATAATATCACCCAAAGCGAATTCCATACTTATACCCCGCGCCTTAATTGATATATCTTAAATAATGAAACTTATCAACTTAAAAATCCTGAAGATAATCAATCTTCAGGATTCCATGCTGCTACAAAAGAGGCGACTGTCGGACTCGAACCAACGATCAGGGAGTTGCAGTCCCACGCCTTACCACTTGGCTAAGTCGCCATGTCATCAACAGCTTTTACAGTATACCAAGTAATGCTGCTGATGTCAATACCTTTTTTATATTTTCTATATTTTTTTATATTTCAGATTATTCTGTAAGCTTTATCTTCTGGACCTTTCTCGAATTGATATACACATACACATCATCACCTGACACAGGCACAAGGCTGTCAATCGCCGTATCGAAGGTGTAGGAGAAGCGTTCCGCTCCGCTAAAATCCAGCATGCGCACATCATTGTCATCATACATAAGGACATTGTCCTGCACGAAACAGTATTTTTTATAATCCGTAGCGACAGGAATAGTTCCTGTCAGGTTTCCCTTTAAATCATATACAAGTATCCGGTATGGATATCCCGATTCATGATTCGGAAATATCAAGCCTATATATTTTGACGAATAAAATATTCCATGTAGTTCATTGTCAAAAACAATATCCGTCATAAGCTTAGGATACTGGGTAATGCTGTATATGCTGAGTTTTCCTGTTGCGACGGCTATAGCTGTGTCCGCCGTCAAAAACTGCACCTTTGGCACGAGCATTCCGTCATACTGATCAAACCCTCCAACCAGTCTCTCAGACATATTCTTTCCGACTTCTCCAAAATTATAGAATGCTATGCTTGTCGATATATCATTGTTTTCAATATCCGTATATGCCACCATAAGCTTAACCGCATCGTTTGATATGCTTATTGACATCGGGATTCCGTTTCCGCTTATATTGGTTTTTATACGATAAGCCTTATCCCCTGCAGTATCATACATATCGATATACTGCGTGTTTCCGTCTTCCAGCATTACAGCAACGCAGCCATTCGCCGCTACGCTCATCGCCGCAATAGGCAGCACCGTGTCTACGGACATGACTGAACCCGCCTTGTTAAATACATATACCCATGAACCGCCAATTCCGGCAACAGCACAATAGTCCTCCCTTATGTCAACTACAGGCTGCGAAAGCTCGTAAGAGGCATTCCATTGAGGAACATTGTCTGCATTATAATACGCTATCCCATCCTTACTATATCTCAGAAAGCCGTCACCATACTCCACATACGATGCTGTTCTGCTGTCCGCCCTGTCTGTTGACTGAAGTGTTGTGTAGCCTGTATATACAGCCTCCCTGAAAAAATAGATCCGCACAAAATAGGCTCCCACTGCAAACACTGCGATAAGTGCCGCCACCACTATCAAAACCTTAATCTTTTTTGACATATAATCATTCCTAACCTTACTCTTTTACGGAAGAATAAGCTCATCCCCCGGTGCGATGGAATTACCACCGTCCGTGATTCCGTTTAAATCAAAGAGCTCCTGAAGCTTCTGCGGATCCTCGCTTCCATATTCCCTCTTTATAATTCCATAAAGTGTATCACCTTCCTGTACAATATAAGTCTTGTGTGACGCTGTTGTCTCCTGCGGTGTTGTCTCCTGCGGTGTTGTTTCCTGCTGCGTTGTTTCCTCCGACACAGGCTCAGTTACCTGTTCTGTCTCGGTTTCAGTCTCAGCAGGAGTGGTGTCCTCCTCAACACTGCTTGTAATCTCCTCCTGTACATCATCCGAAGGAGCCTGCGTTGTGTCAACATTTCCGTTCGCATAGTCAACATTGAGTGTCTCATCCTGAACCGCTGAAGGTGTTGCATTCACGGCTGATGTATTGTCCACATAATCTCCACCGCTTTCAATAACATTGTCATTATTAACTGCATTCTTTTCAGACTGAAGTCTTGCCGCTCCGGCTACAAGAACGAATATAACCAATACTGCGCTTAGCGCATACATAATCGATAACTGCTGTTTTGCCTTTGGTTCATTTTTATTTTCTTTCATAATCTGCCTGTACCTCTTCACCGCCGCCTCGTCGACCGCTGTTTTCTTTCTCCGGCTGTCCACATCAGCCATATATCTTTGCATCTGCTCATTTTTGTCAAAGTATACTACATATCCATCAAGACATTCAAGTCCACCGTCAAAGCAGCTGTATATTTCCTCAGTCCGCTCGGTAGGATTGACATACATAAATGCCTTATAACGTCCTATGGAATCCGAATGTACTCTTTCAAGCGCCTCATTATTCTCAGGTCTTATGCCAGAGGAGATCAGATACCAGCCCACCATACTCATTCCTGGAAAATATGCAGCACAATTAGCTTCAACAAGCGGCCATGTCTCCTGCGTGAAGCTTACCTTTCCATCATAAACCGACGCATTCTGTACTTCCATGGCAGCATACACAAAAGTATATATCTCCCCCTGTATGTTCTTTTCCTCTCCTAAAAGTATTCCGACTTTTCCCTCATCGTCCTCATCTATATCTGTTTCTTTTATAAATGAAAATGCATAGTCCTCAATATACACCCTTTTATCTAAATCCAGATCTCCAACCTGACGTATATTCTTAGGGAGCTCGTGATTATCATTCTTTTTTACAATATGTTCCTTCACACTTAACCTCATTTCCGCACCGCATATCTGTGTCTGCCAAATCCGTCCAATAGAGGCGGTACTCCTCTATCCCGGCTGTAAACATTATCAGTTTACCATTTTCTATCCTCATGTGCATTATTTTTTTGCGACTTTTTAAGTGTTTTTTCGCAATAAATCTCCGTTATCAAATGTATATTGAATAAAGTTGTCCCAGTCTACATATAATTCCAGTATGAAAACATTAACCGAAAATTATTATTTTGACACTTCCAAACCTAACGCAGCATGTAAAATCGGTGTACAGCTTACCGAGCTGCTGCTAAAAACCGACCGTCCGCTTGACGATGTCATCATTATCTGTATCGGGACAGACCGTTCTACCGGTGACAGTCTCGGACCGATTGTCGGCTATAAGCTGTCCAAGGCTCTCCGAAAAAGCGGAAAAAAGCAGCAAAAAAATGGTATTACCGTGTACGGAACACTGTCATCCCCTGTACACGCAACCAACCTTGAAAGTATATTGTCCGAGATATATTTCAGACACAGCAAGCCCTTCTGTATTGCAGTGGACGCCTCGTTAGGAACGCAAGGCCATATCGGCTATGTCACTGTCGGAACAGGTCCTCTGAAACCCGGGCTTGGAGTTAACAAGCAGCTGCCTGATGTTGGGGATCTTCATATTACCGGGATAGTGAATCTATCCGGCACCAATGATCCGATGCTTTTGCAGACCACAAGGCTCAATGTTGTAATGGAGCTTGCGGACATTATCGTAACCGGACTTCTTTACTGTCTTGACCCAATACATTCAGTGCAAAAGCCTCATATCTCCTTTTTTAATCCAATTAAGCTTTCTCATTACTTCACTGACCGCCAGACAGAGTAACCCAGGAAGCAGGAAATGCATGAGAAAGATTTCTATTACTACGATAGGCACAGGTGTTCCCGGAACCATGCAGCGCCATGTCTCGAACTGGCCAATCATAACAAGCGAACCTGTTCCCGCTCCATAGGCGGTATCGGACAGCTTTAAAAGTGCGGCTCCGAACGGTCCTAATATTGCACTTGATATTATAGAGGGTATAAGAATAAGCGGTCTTTTAAGTACATTCGGAAACTGTACTACCGCTGAACCGAAGCCGTGTGCAAATACACCTCCAAGCTTATTGTCACGATATCCGGAAACGGCAAATCCAACCATGCTGCAGCATACCCCGATAGTCGCCGCACCTGCTGCCACACCGGAAAGTCCCAGTGACATGGCAAGCGCCGGAAGGTTAAGCGGCATTACAGCAAACAGTGAGAACAGAACTGCCACAACTATTCCACCTATAATCGGTGAAGCAGCAACATTATAGCTGGCAAGACCTACAATCCAGTATATAAACCTTGTTATATATGGTGTAGCAAAGTATCCGACAAGTGCTCCAGACAATATTGAAGCAAACGGCGTCAATATGAGGCTGAAGCTTGTTTTTTGCGATATAAGCATTCCAATTTCTATGGCTATATAGGCAGCAATAAACGCACCCAGCGGCTCCCCGGAATTTCCAAGTGCCGCCGACCCTAATCCGTGAAACGCTCCAAGCATTCCTGTTATTGCTGCCGAAACAGTCACAAGTGAATCCGCACCGAACATAGCTGCCACCCCCACGCCTATCCCGGCTCCGGTGAGCAGTCTGGCAATATTGCCGAATATAATAAATTGCGCTCCGATGTATCCGCCAATCCACGTTCCAATCTGGACAAATGCAGTCCCCATAATAAGAGTCACAAACATTCCCTGCGTCATCCCCGTGAATCCATCAATAAAAATCTTCTTAAGTACTTTCTTCATATTATTCTGACCCCCATCAAAATAAAGCTTTTATTCTATTTTGTCCATTACACCTTCTATATTTTACAGAATCCACAGCTTTTTTTCAATTGCATAATAAAAAAATATATATGCACAATTAACTTTTACGGTTATAATATAAAATTGATGCCGTTATCCGGCATGAACTAATTAAAAATGGTGGATATCATCTGCCGGAAATGAGGAAACATGTTTCGACTATGGGTAAAAGAATTTAAACACAATCATCTTATACGTGATATGGTAGTCTGCAATGATAACCCTGATATGAACCGCACAAAGAAGGTTTTTTCCGCACTGGATGAGGCCTGTCATGCCTTCGACCTTCAGATACCTGCATGGCTTGATATCAACATAAATGACTTTAAAAAATTCAGCAAGGCCCGTTTCACACAGGACAGCTTTATCGAACATATAGACTTCGACTATCTCGAAATCCATGTTATTGAGGAGGATTAGCGATGCCGGCAAACGCAGAAAAAAATAGTATCATAAAAAAGATATCCGGATTCATAAAGAAGGAGGCAGTGCTGTCCGCAGCCGCCATTCTCGCTGTGATTTCAATGTTTTTTGTGCAGCCGGACAAGGCTTATGCCGGCTATATCGACTATAGGGTAATATCGTTGCTGTTCTGTCTGATGCTTGTGGTTGCAGGCTTACAGAGCGTTGGGCTTTTCAGGGCGCTAGGGTCAATGCTTCTTAGACGTGCAGGAGGCACACGGCAGCTTATCTTTATACTTGTATTTTTATGCTTTTTCTGCTCAATGTTCATAACAAATGATGTGTCATTGATAACCTTTGTACCATTTGCTGTCATTCGTTACAGCAAAAAAGCCCGTGCGTTTTCCCTTTGGTTTCGGCATGAGCTACACCACATTCCGCTATGAAAATCTGACCGTCGAGCCCAAAGGCGTTTCCTTCGACCTGACCAACTGCGGGAGCAGCGGTGGGGACGAGATCGTTCAAATGTATGTTTCATTGCCCAACGCCAAAGTGTTCCGTCCTGCACAGGAACTGAAGGGCTTTTGCCGGGTGTCCCTGAAAGCTGGGGAAACCCAGCGAGTCAGAATCCTTTTCGATGATTACACCTTCCGTTACTTCAACTTGAAAACAAATGCTTGGGAAACGGAAGAGGGGACCTATGAAATCCTGATTGGCGCTTCCTCGGAGGATATCCGGCTAAAGGGTCAGCGGATGGTGTTCGGCACCGCCGCCCCGAATCCGTATGAAGGAAAGAACCTGGCCTGCTATCAGGACTGTGATGTGGAAAACGTGCCGGACGCTGCCTTTGAAGCGCTGCTGGGTCATCCTATCCCGCAAAGAAATTGGGACCGGAGCAAGCCCCTGGAGTTAAACGACGCCTTGGCCCAGATGGAATACGCCAGGAACCCCATCGCCCGTTTTGCCGCCCGATTCTTGAAAAAAAAGATCAACCAAACGGTGAAGGCAGGGAAGCCCGATCTGAACCTGCTGTTCATTTACAATATGCCTTTCAGGGGCATGGCAAAAATGATGAACGGTATGGTGAGCATGGATATGGCCAAGGATATTCTGTTCATCGTCAACGGCCATTTCTTTCGTGGCGTCGGGCGGCTGACCCATCATTTCTTCCATCGGCCCAAACTGATTCTTACAGAGGAGGCGTAAACCCATGAACGCAATCATAAACGGCTGGAACAATTTTGTCGAAAAGCATCCTGCCGCGTCCAAATGGATTCGGGAGGGTGGCCTGTTCGTGATCGTCAGCAATGTGATCACGGTGTTTAAATATCTGATTCTACAATTCCTGCCCAAAATGCTGACCAACCTGCCGGACCGAGATTTTGGCTGGCCAGGTATCAATATGACGCTGTTCGGTGAAACCTTCAAATGGAACATCTTGGGCTATGACCAAACTCATGGCGGGCTTCGCTACTTTGTGGCTTACATGATAGCTATGGTGATTGGAGAAGCCGTTAACTTTCCAATCCAGCGAAGTCTGGTGTTTCGTAGCAAGGGCAACATCTGGTATCAGGCCCGGTGGTATCTGCTGGCCTTTATTGTCATTACGTGCATCGTGAACTCCATCAACTGCATCTGGGTCGCTGCTGCCGGAAAGTTCGTGCCCGATTGGGTCTACAATATCGGAACCACAGTGCTCAACGGTGGCGTCAGCATGGTGATTTTCTTCTTTGTGAACAAGATCATCTTCCCCGAAACAAAGAAAGAAAGCATTTCTGCTTAAATACCTCAATATTATTATCACAGAGCAACCATTTTTCACCCCATTGCCGTGTTCATCGGCAATGGGGTGAACTGTTTTATACTGCTGTATCTATATTGCTTGTCTCATGGAGTGGCCGTAGGGTGCCTAAAAGCGGCTTCATGGGCTCCAGCTTGTCTTGCAGCTTTGCCCGATGCGCGATGAGCCTTTCGCTTTCTACCTTTAGTGTGGCAGGATCAACGACAGTGCTGCCATGCACTTCCATCAGATAATGGTAGGCTATGTTGTACTGCTTCAGTTCCGCTTCATGCGCGGCATAGAATTTCTGCTTGTCCTTTTCCTTCTGAGCATCGGTTTTATCCTTATCGCTGCTTATGATGTGCTCATACTGCCATTTCTTGAATTCGGAGGTTGAAACCGACACAACCTTTATCGCGGCAAAGGATGCGACTGCCGCTGTAACAGCAAGCAAAACGCATATTACGCCCCTTGCGAACGCTTTTTTTGCTTCGAGCTTTTTGCTCCTGAGCGCGGTGAGATACACATAGACCAAAAGCGCGCAGAACAGCGATACCATACCGGTTCGCGAATCCGAAAAAGCTATATAGCATATCTGTAAAACGATATTTATGATGTACAAAGCCTTTAACGGCTTCTTTGCGTCCTTGTAAAAATACAGGCTCATTATTATGGTTATTGCCGAGAATACTGCACCGTAATTTGGGTCGGAATACACACCCCAAAGCCTGTTCCAAAGGAATCCGAGAATTACGACTACTCCGTTTACCTCCGTATACGAATAGTAATCGGCAAAGAGCATAACCGTTCCCGCCGCAACAGCCAGGAATGTATACGCCATAAAGAAGTGTGAAATTATGTAGAATTCCTTTTTCTCCGCGGTACCGTCGGACGTGGTGTCATAAGTGTACAGTATAAAATACTGGAACGCCATCCAAACGAGTGCCTTTGCGTTTTCCGACAGCCCGTACTGCCTTGTAAGCAGCGCCGACAGCGCATAGCTTCCGCAAAATGCAATAAGCAAGAATAAGCCTTTTGCATGTAAGTATTTTTTGAAGCAGACGACTCTTATTACAAGAACCGCTATTCCTATCGCCGTTACCGCATATGCAATCCAGGTAAGTACCGAGCGGTTTGCCGTAAGGCCGTTGAACGAGAGCAGTGTAAGCGCAAGGAAAAGCAGCTTAAAGCCGGTCGCCTGCGACCCCTTCCTGAGTATACTTTCTTTCATATTAACTCCTCACACCAATTCATAAAAATTCTGCGCTGAAAGGTCATATCCGGCTCTCCGTACTTCATCGGTACGGTCAATCCGTTTATAGCCCTTGGCTTTTTCTATTTTTTCCGCCCAAACCTTTGCGTCACCGTCTTTGTCAATCGAGAGAGTAACACAGTTTTCCGTTATCACGGCGTCGGACGGTATATGATCGCTCAAGCAGCACATAAGCCCGGTTGCTTCGGCCTCCACAGCGGCTATGCCGAAGCCCTCAAAATGAGACGGCATAAGATATATATCCATAGCCATCATATAATTATAAGCATCGGTCTGCCTGCCTGAGAATATAACCTTGTCCGCTAAGCCGAGGCTCTTTACCTGCTCCTTTACATTGTCAAAAAGCAAGCCGTCACCGACGAGTAAAAGGCGTGCGTCGCTGTCGATTTTGCACAGCTCGGAAAATACACGCACCATAAAATCGTGATTTTTGGGATAAAGGAAATTTCCGACACTGCCTATGACGAATTTATCCTGCAATTGCAGTTTTTCGCGCATTGCTTCCCTCTTTTCGGGAGAATACGTAAAGCTTGCAACGTCAATACCGCTTTTTACAACCTTAACCTTGTCCGACCCGACGATTTTTTCGGGGAATATCCATTTACCCGCAAGAGCCGAGCAGGCGTAAAAGTCGGTTCCGTATTTATAAAGGAAATTGCGGCAAAGGTTATTGAGCTTTATCATAAGCGCGCGCTTTTTCGGGTTTGAACAGTCATACCACGCACTGTGAGAATGTATGATAACCTTTTTTACTCCGCAGTCGTGCGCCGCTTTGGGTCCCGGATAGCATATCGCGGTAGAAATATTGAAATATGCGGTATCATATCCGTTTTTCTTTATTATATCGCAAATCGCCTTATACTGAGCACGCGGATTTTTAAGAGTCGGTATTTCAAAAAGCCCCGCGCCCTTGCTCTCAAGCTTTTCCTTAAGCTCATTATCTATTTGTGTTGTGAGAAAATCAAAATGCACCTCACCCGGGGAAAAGTGCTCAAAAAAGTTGAGCATATACTTGTCAATTCCGCCGGCTTTTCCGTTCATAATATAGCCGAAAAGCACCTTTTTCAACTGTTTGCCCTCCACATTATTTTTTTAGCTTAAGCCCCGAAAACAGCGACGGGAAGCTTTTTTTGACCGCCGCAATAAATTTGCCCGTGAAAAGAAGCACGCCTGTGTTTCCGCCTTTAAGCTGATTCGCCATAATTTTTACAAGCCTGCTGTCAGGCTCGGCGTAAGGCATAAGCTCCTTGTAAAGCTCACTTTTAAGCTGAGCCTTGAGCCAGTCTTTTCTGTCTTTCCCGGACATTCCGGAGCGTTTGTCATTATTTTTTTCGAGAGCCGAAAATACGCTTCTGACATATATGCCGGCAAGATTTTTAAGTATATCTCCGTCACACATACCGTTTTCACGGTAAAAACCGAGCAGCTCGTTTATACGCATTTCCTGAAGCTCAAAGTAATTTTTGACAAAGCGGCACGTAAGGCTTTGATTGTCTCTCTTGGCATAGTGGTATGCCGTGTCGTCAAGAATTACCATGGAATCAACATATCTGAAGAAATCTATATTAAATTTAAAATCCTCGTTAAGCGGCATATCGCAAAATGTAACTCCGGAGGAAAACACCGCGTCTTTAAGATAAATCTTATTCCAAAGATATCCGAAAAGCGTGGTGTTCTCGATTTTGATTACTTCTTTCGCCACATTCTCTTTACCAGAGAGAGCTTTGCTCTCATATGACACGGGATTTGTCATATACAGCTTACCGGTCTTGTCGTAATACTCCTCCACCGCGCCGAACATCACAACCGTGGGAGAAGCGTCACGCGAAGCCGAATACATTTTTTCAAATATATCGCTGTCTATTTTATCGTCGGAATCCATATAATAGAGATATTTGCCCGAAGCGGACTTTGTGCCGAGATTTCTCGCGCTGCTCGCTCCGCCGTTTTTCTCCTTATGGATAACCCGAACCCTGCCGTCCGAGGCTGCAACCTCATCGCATATCTTGCCGCTGCCGTCCTTGGAGCAGTCGTCTACAAGTATAAGCTCAAAGTCGGCAAAGGTTTGCCGAAGAACGCTGTCAAGCGTATCCCTGAGATATTTTTCGACGCCGTAAACCGGCATTATAACACTGAAATACGGTGCGCTCATATTTTTCACAGCCTTTCGGATTATTTTATCTTCCCGCTTTAAGCTTTGCGAAAAGCTTTGTATTGCCCGACTTAACGGAAGAAATGACCTTGCCCTCAAGATATGTGAGCGCGGTGCTCTTCATCTTAATCGGTATAAGCATAAGCTTCATATACTTTGACTTCGGCACAGCCGCAGAAACCGCCGCGCGCGCCTTGGGGTCGTTTATCATCTTTCTTATCTGCGCCTTTTTTTCGCCGGCAGGCAAGGTGCAGTTTTTGTTTGTAACGTTTTCAACGCATCCGACTATGCGCTCAATATATCTTCTCGAGAGAAATTCCTCTATCTCCGGAGTCATAATTCCCCAGTGCTCATAGAGCTCTCTCATCCACTCGTTCTCCTCCTCGCGCTTTTCGTACATATCGCTTCTGTACTTGGCGGTTTCGGACTCGGCTCTCTGACGGATAAAGTGGTAATACTTCTTTGACGTCACGCCGACTCTCTCAACGTCGCGCACAACGGAGAGGTTAAAGGGGAAATCATCCCAGAAGGTCTGCGGGAAATAGAGCTTGTTGTCTCTTATATAATCGCCCGAGAAGAGCTTATTCCACGGAGTGTAGAGAAGATTGCGGTCAAAAAGGTTGTGTGCGTCGGCTCTGAATTCAGCCTGAGTTTTGTATATCTTATCCTTGTAGACCTGCTCCTGCGTGAATTTTTCGGTGTCACTGTAATATGTGTCGATATAGTAACCCGAAACAACGAGTTGTAAATCGTTTTTCTCGGCCAAATCAACCATATCCTGAAGCATGGTTTTTTCAGCCCAGTCATCGGAGTCCATAAAATACATATATTTTCCGACAGCCTTATCTATGGCGACGTTTCTCGCCGAGGGAGCGCCGCCGTTTTCCTTATGGATAACCTTTATACGCGAGTCCTTTGCGGCGTATTCATCGCAGATTTTACCGCTGTTATCGGGAGTTCCGTCGTCTACGGCAAAAAATTCCCAATCGGTAAGGGTCTGATTTTGTATACTCTCGATAGCCCTGCCAACGTAATTTTCGACGTTGTAAACAGGCATTATAACACTAACTTTTACATCATTCATAGCCTTTGACCGTCCCTCGCTCAAAATAATTTATCTGTTACCGCCAAAGCCGAAGCTATGACCTTATCCATATCATAATATTTATACTCGGCAAGTCTGCCGCCGAAGATAATATTGCTTTCGCCATTTGAAAGGTCGCTGTATTTGCTGTAAAGCGACTGATTCTTTTCGTCGTTTACGGGGTAATACGGCTCCATACCCTCCTGCCACTCGGACGGATATTCTCTTGTTATATACGTCTTTTCCTGAGTACCGAATTCAAAGTGCTTATGCTCTATAATTCTTGTGAATTTGGTCTTTTCGTCAGTATAGTTCATAACGGCTACACCCTGATAGTTTTCACAGTCAAGCAGTTCGTTTTCAAAACGGAGGCTGCGGTATTCGAGCTTGCCGAAGCGATAGTCGTAATACTGGTCTATGGGGCCCGTGTAGACAACGGTGTCCGCAAGGGCGGAAAGAGCTTCCCTGTCCTTTAAGAAATCGGTATCAAGACGGGTGTCGATTCCTTCAAGCAGCTTTTCGATAAGCTTATTGTAGCCGCCTATCGGAATACCCTGGTATCTGTCGTTAAAATAGTTGTTATCATAGGTGAATCTGACCGGCAGACGCTTTATTATAAATGCAGGCAAATCCTTGCATTCTCTGCCCCACTGCTTTTCGGTATAGCCCTTTATAAGCTTTTTGTAAATGTCATATCCGATAAGGCTTATTGCCTGCTCCTCGAGATTTTTGGGCTCACCCGTAACCTGCTTCTTCTGCTCCTCGATTTTGGCTTTTGCCTCCTCGGGAGTCACAACACCCCACATCTTGTTAAAGGTATTCATATTAAACGGCAGGTTATAAAGCTCTCCGTAATAATTTGCAACCGGAGAATTTGTGTAGCGGTTGAATTCAACAAGGTCGTTTACATAAGTCCAAACTCTCTTGTCGTTTGTGTGGAATATATGCGCGCCGTATTTGTGCACGGTTATGCCCTCAATATCCTCGCAATAAATATTTCCGCCGAGATGGCTTCTTTTGTCGATAACGAGGCACTTTTTACCGTGTTTTGTCGCTTCGTGGGCAAAAACGCTTCCGAAGAGTCCGCTGCCTACGATAAGATAGTCATACTGTTTCATAATTTTTCCTCCTGTGCCGAAGCGCAATTAAAAAATGTATTGTTTGAATTTATCACGCCGCCGACTTAGTTTCGTCGGACGATGCCGTTGTCTTGGTTTCAGCCGTAGTGT
>ENA-OPMP01000716-OPMP01000716.1-human-gut-metagenome-genome-assembly--contig:-NODE-716-length-16350-cov-5.227125_pt1 | contig 16350 bp, 9 predicted proteins | sample MGYA00241527_ERZ501751 | MGnify/ENA primary metagenome ERZ501751 (study PRJEB25962, sample SAMEA2042647) | human gut metagenome | biome: human gut; feature: human-associated habitat; material: faeces... | reverse complement strand
ACGAATTCATAGCCATTGTAACTATATGTCACCAAATGAATTCGAACGATTGTATGAAAGAACACACACTGAGGCTGAGCTTCTGGCGGGTTAAAAATGGGAAAAGTTTCTCATTTTAACTTGTACTAAATCTTGACATAGGACCACACCCACTCATATTCATAATTTGTTTAAGAAATTACTGCATTCTTTCTCCTGTATGTATCATTATCTTTCTGGCTTAACTCCCCCTCAATCTGAGCCAGCTTTTTCTCCAATACCTTAACCTTTTCTTTGTCCCCCGCCGCAGCCTTTATCTGCTGTTCAAGCTGTTCCTTTTCCTCCTTGAGTTTCTCAATCTCTCTGTCAACATTATCTGTATTTGTCGTACATTTCTCTGCCTTTTTCGCTGGCTCCTCCTTTGGTTGAACATCTTTCGCCTTTGCGACTCTCTTAGGATCATCATACATTACTTTTGGATTACCATTTTCATCTTGCCCTAAACGATACAGACCACTTGGCTTGCTACCAGATTTTTCGCTACTAATATACTCGTCCTTTGGAACGGGAATACCTTCGTTTTTATCCTCCCCCCTTTGATCTTGTGAAGCTTCTTTTACTTTATCCTGCCCTGTCTGTACCCTATCTAAATACTCATTTTTGTAATCCTTATAATTACTGCTTATTTCCATTGACATAAAACGTCCTCCTTTTCTTTAATACACTATAATGTTTTTACAATCTCTTATTCGTCATTCATATATCTGTTTTTAACAGATTTGTTGTGAAATGCTTTCTGATTGTTGCGGAATGATTAAAAGAACACTTAAAACAAATATATCTCCATCTATTCTTACTTCCATTGCTCCATGATATTTTTCTGCAACTGCTTTTATGTTAGCAAGTCCTGTCCCACTGCGAATGCTCCCTCTCCCACTATGGCTATTAATTATTTCAATTAAAAGAAAATCACCTTGCACTTTTCCTGTTATGTGAATATATTTCTGATTATCATGGGGCACTCGGTTACAAGCTGAGATAGCGTTATCTAATGCATTAGAAAAAATAATACAAAAGTCAATATCAGCAATTCCACATGGATATGGAGAAATAAATGAACATTGTACTTCTATCTGATTGCTCTTAGCTATCCCTAACTTATTTCCAATTAAAATATCAAGTACAGGGTTATTTGTACTTACCGGAAATGACATATCTGCTGTTAAATTTTCCATATCACTCATATACTGCAATGCTGTATCTATATCGCCATTCTGTACCAATTCTTTGACAATAGATATATGATTTTTCACATCATGTCGAAATGCTTTTGTTTTCTCATAACGTACTTTTGCTTCTTCCACATACTGATTTAAAGAATGTTTTTCCAGTTCTAATAAAGATAGCTCTCTGCTCAATTTAAAACTATCCACTAATTTTTTATACGCAAACATGATGCAAAACAGACTGGCTATCCCCAATATCTGTATAAACAGTAATGGAAACGGACTTATGCTAGGTAAACTCCCATCTGCTTGTATCGTAATCGTATGTCCATAAATATTTGAACTAATATATTCACTTACCAAAAAAATCACTAAAGTCGGTATTAAAATCAGAAGAACATATTTTGCCCCAACGTTTTCATCATATGAAAAATTTTTATTTATGACCTGATAACACAAAACAGATGTAACAAGAGCTAAAATACTGCTCATTACCATAAATAAAACGCTAACCGCTTTAGGATTTTCCTGAAAAAACAAGGGAGATAAAATACACGAAATCGAATTAAAAACTCCATAGCATAAGTGCATTATTTCAATCATTACAACTGCATATAACCCGACAAATATATTGTATGTTCTACATATAAAAAATCCTCCTGCCATCAACAGCAGAACATATACCAATAATTCCATAATACTGCCGGTTGGAAAAAACATCATAATCGTCATTCCAAGAAAGGCAAACAATATATAATAAATAAACTTTACCTTTTTCTTAAGAAATCTGGTAAAGAAATGAAAAACCGTCAACATTTCAATGCTTCCCATAATATATACATTGAAAATATCTAATCCATCCATTCTTTCACACTCTCCGTTCCTTCATATATTTCAAAACAACACTTGAAAATTCCTTGCTCCGTAAGCGTGATACAGGTATCTGTTTGTCATTTATCATATACGCCATCCCATTTTTATAACTTTTCAGATGGCTCAAATTAATTAAATAACTTCTATGGCATTTAAAAAATCTCCCATCTAGTTTTGTTTCAAGATTTTCAATTCTGTCATAGTAATCAATAACTTCCTCCGTTTTTAGATGCAGATATATTTTTCTGTCTATAATTTCACAAAAAACAATGTCATCAAAGGCAATAATATTACTCTCGTATCCCTTTTGGACAAGCAAACTTGCGTCTTTTGCATTTTGCATAGCAGAAAATAATCTCTCCATCGTTTTTTCAAAGCATTCTTCTTCAATCGGTTTTACCAGATAATCATATGCCTGGACTTCAAAGGATTGAAACACCATTTCCTTTAGAACTGTTATAAAAATTAGGTATCCTTTATAATTTTGACTACGCATCTTCCTTGCAGTTTCCATCCCATCTATTCCATCCATTTGAATATCTAAGAACAGAATATCTATATTTTTGTTGTGTCTCAGTAATTCCTCACCACTCCCGAATTGTGAAACAGTTATTTCTACGTTTTTTCTATGAAAAAAATCAAATACCAGCTTTTTGATTTTATCTAATATGTATTTTTCATCATCACAAATTGCTATGTTAATCACACGACCACCTCTTTCCTTAAAAAATTTATTTTAGCATCTATCCTCAAGTGAAACAATTATAATGCTTTGAAATGTAACTGTAATGATGTGTAATGCTGAATAGTCTAATAAATATATCGGTATATCGGTGAATTCTTATCAACTTTAAATTTGCCTATTGTTTTCGTCTGAATTGATTTTCTCCATCGCAACCTTGCCTGTTTCCTCTGCTCGTCACTTAATCTTCTCTGCTTACGATAACCACATAACAGGAAAAAGCAGATAGATTGCTACCTGCTCTTTCCATAAACCTTTATAAACTTGCTTCCTGACTCTTGGTCTTTGATTTTTCCGGTTCTTTCTTCTGCTGTTCCGATTTCACTTTCATCTGTGACAGCTTTTCCTTGACGGACACCCTGCTTTTTTCCTTATCCTTTCCGGTATCCAGTCCGGCACAGATCTTATCCAGCTTCGCTACTGCACCGTCAATCCGCTCCACCTGTTTCTTTAAGGCTGAGATATGCTTCTTTACAGGCATATTCAGTACCCTTGTAAGGGCAACGCCCTCTTTTTCGTCCGACACTTCCTTTGTACCTTTTCCGGTTAAGAGCCTTCCCACGTTGGCTACGCTGTTCCCTATCTGCTTGAACTCGTCCCCGATACTGTCTATCTGGTTGGCGGTCTTTTCATAACTGGTAAGCACATCAACCATCTTCTCCCGGCATCCGGAAAGCACCGACTGCACACCGGAAATTCCTTTCTGAAGAACCCTGTTCATTTCCTCCCTTCCCTTTTCCTTAAAGGCGGTTACTGCCTGTGCTGCGGTGTCAATCAAATGGTCTTTCAATTCCGATAAGCGTTCTGCAAGACTGCTTACCTTCTCCTGAAGGTATGACACCTTATCCAAAAGCTGACTTTCCGCTGCTTTCGGCTGGCTCTCCTGCATCCTTTCAAGCTGCTTCCGTACTCCTTGCAGTTCGTCCACCATAGCGGAAAGCTGTAACTGCATCCCGGCGATATACTGCAAGACCTCCATAAAGTCCTGTGACTGCTCTTTCATGCCCTGCTGTCCCAAAAGCTCCATGAACTGCTTCATAACGTCCATTTCCTCTGTGTTCTGTTCTTTCTTTGGTTCGTTTGCTTCCATAGCACCCTCCTATAAACTTTCTTCTTTTCCTTTGCTCTTTACAGTCTCCGGTTTCTCCGGCATCTTCTGATCGAATATTTTCTGCTTCATCTCGGCAAGTTTCTCCTTAACGGATACCCTCCCTCCGGAACCGTCTGCTAACATCCGCTCCTTGTCATGCTCTGCGATACGCTCCGACATCAGGAAACTTGCAACAGGCTTTAACGGTTCCTCTGCCACCGCCTGTATATCTTCTGCCCTGTTCGGCTCACTTTCCTGCGTCTGTGCGCTCTGCTCTCCGTTTTCGTCCTCCGGCTCATCATCGCCCATATCCAGTGCATTATCGCCCTTTTCGTCCATATTCAGAAGCGTATTTAACTCTGCAAGGCGTTCTAGCTTCTCCGCCAGTTCCTGCTCCTGCGCAAAAGGTTTTGTAACTTCCACCTTTGCAGTTTCGAGCTGATGTTCCACGTTAGAAAGCTTCTGCTCCACGTCTGCCATTTTCCCGGTCATTCCCTCTAACGCATTGGACAGTCTTTGCAGATTTCCAAGTGGATCGGCTCCGATTTCCACCTCATGGCTCAGACTTCCTTTTAAGCTGATCGTAAACTTGGAGAAGAACGAGTCAAAAGACACGCTCATCTTAAAGCCCTGATATTCTCCGATTGTGACCGCCATGTTTGGCTGTTTGGCACTCCGGCACATATCAATCAACGCCGCACCCGCTTCCTTTTTGTCCGTATAGGTACGGTTTCCTATCTTCATGGAAAAAGCGTCCTTATCCACAGGCTTATGCGCCGCATAGGTCTGAATGTCCGCCCGGTATCCCTCAAGCCTTTCTTTTAAGGCTGTGATCTGCATCGGGTAATGCTTTGCGATATTGTCCTCCAGACGGTAACGCTGGCTTGTGTGGTTTGCCTTTAAGAGCTTCAGCTTTGAAACCTGTATATCCAAATCCATCTTCTCCTTAATGTAAGGGTTTCCGGTTGCAAGTGCTTTGACCTCTGCATAAGAGAGCGCCGCTTCGTCAATGTCCTCACAGGAACGCACCGGGGACTTGCTCGTCATGATCTGCCCGATAAACTTCTGCTTGTTCTCAATGAGCTGCCATGAATAGCTGTCGAAGGTGCCTTCCGTCACATACCGGAAAATCTTGACCTTATCATTCATATTGCCTTGTCGTAAAATACGACCTTCCTGCTGTTCAATGTCAGACGGACGCCAGGGCACATCCAGATGATGTAATGCAATCAGTCTGTCCTGTACGTTGGTTCCGGCTCCCATTTTGGCAGTAGAACCCAACAAAAAACGAACCTGTCCGCTTCTTACCTTTGCAAACAGCTCCGCTTTTCTTTTCTCCGTATTGGCATCATGGATAAATGCGATTTCTTCCGGTGGGACACCCTTTTCTTTCAGCTTGTTGCAAATGTCCTCATAAACATTGAATGTACCATCTCCTTTCGGTGTCGATAAGTCACAGAAGATAAGCTGTGCCGACTTCTGTTCCTTTGTTTCCTCCCATATCTCAAATGCCTTGTCCACACAGGTGGTGGATTTAGAATTATCCTCATCGGGAAGCATATCGTTGATTAAACGCTGGTCTAATGCAAGTTTTCTACCGTCATTGGTGATTTTGAGCATATTGTCAACGTGTGGCTCTACCTTCCTATCACGAACAGCCTCCGCACGATCCGCAAGGGACTGTACCATTTCTTTCTGATACTCACTCGGCTTTAACACCACATTTTCATACTCTGCTTCCGGTACAGGCAGTTTTAGCATATCCGGTGTCTGAATATCTGCACTTTCCTTGAAAAGTGAAATCAGCTCGGGCAGATTGAAGAACTTGGCAAACCTTGTCTTTGCCCGGTATCCGGTTCCCTCCGGTGCAAGCTCTATGGCTGTCTGCGTTTCTCCGAAAGTAGCCGCCCAACTGTCGAAATTGCCAAGACCAAGTTTCTGGAGCGTACTGTATTGCAGATAGCGCATATTCGTATAAAGCTCCGTCATACTGTTGGAAATCGGTGTACCTGTGGCAAAGGTAATGCCCTTGCCGCCTGTCAGCTCGTCCATGTACTGACACTTTGCAAACATATCCGAGGACTTCTGTGCTTCTGTCTGTGCAATGCCCGCCACGTTCCGCATCTTGGTGTATAAGAAAAGGTTCTTATAATTGTGGCTCTCATCTACGAACAGCCTGTCAACACCAAGCTGTTCAAAGGTTACTACATTGTCCTTGCGGGAAGTATCGTTCAATCGGCTCAGCCTTGCGTCTAATGATTTTTTTGTTTTTTCCATCTGCTTAATGGTGTAACGCTCTCCCTTTTCCGCCTTGACCGCTTCGATTGCCATTTCTATTTCCGTTATCTGCCGCTCAATCATGGCAGCCTGTCTTTCCATTGAAAGCGGTATCTTTTCAAACTGCGTATGCCCGATGATGACCGCATCATAATCTCCCGTTGCAATACGGGAACAGAACTTTTTACGGTTGGCAGGCTCAAAATCTTTCTTTGTAGCAGCTAAAATATTTGCACCCGGATACAGGCGCAGGAAATCACTCGCCCACTGCTCTGTTAAATGGTTCGGTACAACAAATAAGCTCTTTTGGCAAAGCCCTAACCGCTTGCTCTCCATTGCTGCAGCAATCATTTCAAAGGTCTTACCCGCACCCACACAATGGGCAAGCAGGGTATTATCGCCGTAAAGCTGGTGTGCCACCGCATTAAGCTGATGCGGTCTTAATGTAATGTCCGGTGTCATGCCCGGAAACTTTAGGTGGGAACCGTCATACTCTCTCGGTCTGGTGGAATTGAAAAGCTCATTGTACTTGGCACACAAGGTCTGTCTGCGCTCCGGATCACGAAATACCCAGTCCTTAAAGGCTTCCCTTATGGCTTCCTGTTTCTGGCTGGCAAGCATGGTCTCCTTTTTGTTAAGAACTCTCTTTTCCTTCCCATCTTCCTCTATCGTATCAAAGATACGGGTATCACGAAGGTTTAAGGAATCCTCCAGAATACGGTAGGCATTTGCCCGGCTCGTTCCGTAGGTCATATTGACAAGTGAATTACCACGATCCGCATTTTTGCCCTTTACGTTCCACTGTCCTGTCACATCGGAATACTGCACCCCGACAAGGTTACGGTCAAAGAGGTAATCCGGTGTTTCAAAGGTTTCCCGCATGAAATCCTCGATGTACTTAGGCTCAATCCATGTGGCACCGATACGCACCTCAATCTCGCTTGCATCAAGCTCCTTGGGCTGAACGCCCTCAAGAGCTGTGACATTGATTGCAAACTCTGGACGGTTCTCTGCAAATACCCTTGCGGTTGCCAGCTTCTCCCTGACATTTCCGCTTAAATACTCGTCTGCGGTTTCCCACTTTTCTGTGACCGGGTTCTGGAAGATCACTCTGGCAAGCTCCTTTGCCACTTCTTCCTCGCTTTTTCCCGTAAGCTCCGACATATAGGTTAGGTCTACCCTTGCCCTTTCCCCTAATGACACCGCCAGTGCTTCACTTGCGGTATCCACGCTTGTAACAACCTCTGCCTTTTTAATGGTTCGCTTGGAAAACATATCAGCCTTGCCTTTGAAGTTGCCCTCATCGTCTAATTTCTCCAATGAACAAAGCAGACAATAGCTTGAATCCTGATTAAACGCTCTCTTATTGGTCTGTGAATTGATCAGACCGTATTTCTTGGAAAACGCATCATACAGCTCATTAAGCTCTGCCTGCTTGCTCTTAATCATATCTTCCGGATATTCGTTCAACTGATAGTCAATCAGCTCCTGTGTACAGTCACGAATCTGCACCATGCCTTTCATGCGCTGCTCCATCGTTTCTGATACGTCCACAGGCTTCATAATGGAATTTTCCCGGTAATACACCCTCTCGTCCACGATAGTGTAACTGTAATTCTTCACGCCTGGATCGGCGGGGATTGCTTCTCTTGCCAGCTCATCATCAAGCTCATCGAACTCTACCTCGTCAATGCTGCCCTCGATATGGGATATAGCCTTTTCAAGCTGCTTGGATAATGAAATGGTGGTATCCGGTGTACAGGTGGCTTCCATGCCAAACTGCCCGCTGACCATTTCCATTTTTCCCATGATCATTTCCGGGTGGTCTGCAAAATACTGGTTCATGGCTATGCCATCTTCATTTTCACAAAGATGCACCCAATCCGGCTCGATGTCGATTACCCTGTCACGCTTCTTTAAGAAAAGAATGTCCGAAGTAACCTCCGTCCCTGCATTTTCCTTAAAGGCTGTGTTGGGAAGCCTGATCGCTCCAAGAAGCTCCGCTCTCTGCGCAAGGTACTTTCTGACTTCCGGGCTTTTCTTATCCATTGTTCCCTTTGAGGTGACAAATGCCACCACGCCGCCCGGTCTGACCTTATCTAAGGCTTTGGCGAAAAAGTAATCATGTATGAGGAAGTTATGCTTATCGTAGGCTCTGTCTGCCACCTTGTACTGACCGAATGGCACGTTTCCGATTGCCACATCAAAGAAATCATTGGGATAATCCGTCTTTTCAAAGCCAGTGATCTTCACATCGGCATTCGGGTATAGCTGCCTTGCAATTCTTCCGGTAATTCCATCAAGCTCCACACCATAAAGCCTGCTCTCCTGCATTTTTTCCGGCAACATACCGAAAAAGTTACCGATACCCATTGCCGGCTCCAAGATGTTACCTTTGGAAAAGCCCATTCGTTCCATCGCATCATAAATAGCCTTGATGATCACAGGGCTTGTATAGTGGGCATTTAAGGTACTTTCCCTTGCTGAATCGTATTCCTCGGCTGACAACAGGCTCTTTAATTCCTGATATTCACTTGCCCAATTCGTTTTGGTTTCATCAAAGGCATCAGCAAGACCACCCCAGCCCACATATTTTGCTAAAATCTCCTGTTCTTCTGGCGTGGCAATACGGTTTTCGCCCTCAATCTTTTCAAGCGTTCTGATTGCTTCCACATTCTGACGGAATTTTTCTTTTGCCGCAAAGCCTTTCCCGTCACTTTTCTCTGTTTCCGGAGCAATGTGGAAGTTGACTGCACCCGATTTGTCAATCTGTGGCTGTTCCTTTGGCGCTTCTGCTTCATTCTGCGGCTCTGGTTCGGCAATCACTTCACTTTCTTGCATAGGATTGGACAATTCTTCATTTTTCTGTTCATATTCACCCCATATTCTTTGGGAAACAGCAGAAAAATAAGGAGATTCTTCTTCCATAATGCTGAAGCGAATCTCCTCCATGTCCTCAAGGCTCTTTGCCCCGGCTATTTTATCATGGTACTTAAAATATAATGCTTCCCTGACAAGAATGCCCTCCAATCGTGCCAGTTCAGGCTCCGGCATACGTTCCCAAATATCATCCTTCTCCGTATGAATGGTAAAGCCTTCTCCGTCATCATGGTATCCAAGCGTATATTGCAGCTTATCATGTTCCCCACGAATATCACACTCAAAATCATAGACTGTTGTTCGTGTACCTCTGATATATTCCCGGTCTATCAATACAAGGTTTTGAACATCATCCGCAGTCAAAGGCGGTTCTTCTGTCTGCTCTATGGCAGGCTCGCCCTCATAATGTGCCGCATACTGTCCGGCATCCTTTAACAGACCGTCCATCTCCAGAGCTTTTTCTGTTTCGCCGCTGATTGTCTGCATCATTACATAGTCTGCCGCTTCTGCAAAAAGGAAATCATAGACCTCTTTTCCCTCCAAAGCTCGCTCATCGTCAGCAATCGTGACTGCCTGTGTTTTCTCGTTCCAGCCAACCACATCTTTCCGGTCTAATGCTCCGCAGATTTTAACCACAGCCGACATTTCAGACAGCCTTTTATTTAACTGCTCTATGTCTGTTTTTCCGGTTTCCGGTGCTTTTGGTTCTCCTTCAGCAACAGTTCCTGTTTCTCTATCTAATTCCTGATTGGTTACACCACCCTCCAACTTCGCCTGTTCTTTTTGCATGGCTTTCTCTGCCTGTTCCTGTTTATACTGTGCATAGGCTTCCTTTCCCTCCGGCGAAAGGTATTTATCTGCCTGCACAAGCTCCCGGATACGTTTCTCTACTACATTCCAGTTTAAAAGCACCTTTGCGTAAGGACTGCCATAGTTACCTTTCTCCAGACGGATACCTTTGGCATCGTGATCCTCGTGCGCTCTGTCACTTCCCGGAAGTGCGTGGGAGCTGCCGCCCGTACCATATTCATTTTTCAGAAAAGCAATGTTATCTTTCTTGTCATGCCCTTCCATGAAATACTCATAGATACGGAATTTTCCATGTTCAAAACCGCTTCCTCCTGCCAGCCTGTAATCAATCTCGTCCTGTGTGATAAAGTCCTCATTCCTTACCTCTACCGTATCAAGTGCTGGAAATTCTTTCTTTTCCACACCTAAATCCGCAAGCTGTTCTAATAAATAATCCGGTCTTTTCACATACCGCCATTTAATCTGCTTTTCTCCGCTGTCAAGCTGTGCCTTTGCCTTTTCAAGCTCATCCTTAATCAGCTCTCTGCCTTCTGTTGTGGCTAAAAGCTCACACAACTTTTCCATGCTTGCCGGGTAATTGGAAAATTTAAGCTCCAGACTCTCCGGCATTTCCGATATTCCGTCACGGAAGAAATTGTTAATGTCCGTAGCAATTCTCTCACGCTCCACCGCATCCACAAGGAATACTTCGTTGGCACTCATATAAGTACCATTCTCCACCATAACACGGATATGGCTCTCCACTTCGCTCCAACTCATCACTGCAAGGGTATTTTCCTTTGCCGATGTACCGTAACCGATACGCATACCCATTTCATCAAACCACAGTGAAACAGGATTTCCGTCAAACTCAAAACCTTTTCCGGTGGTCTTATACTCGTTCTTTAAAAATTCTGCCATTTCTTCCGGTGTCTTACCCTGCTGATACTTGGCATAGATACGTTTTCTGCTGTTATCCCTACCGCCGCCACTACGCAAGATACTGTCAATCTGCTCCTGTGGCAAAGAAAAAGCAGCGGGCATGGTATATTGAATACTTGCTTCCGCTGCTGCGATTGTGCCAACCTGTTCCTCAAAGCTCGGAAACAGGCTTAACTGCTGATAGGTTCCCTCCGGCTGTTCGATATTTAACTGTAGATTAGTTCCGTCATCACGATCTCCTCTGCCGAGTGTACGATGCTGTTCATCTTCGCTACCCAGAGCATCTGATTCTCTGCTTTCATCTGCTCCGTTATCCCCTCTCTCTCCTTCATCTGTCTGGTCAGAAGCTCCATTCTCTCCTCTGCCTGCTCCTGTATCATCAACAAGTGTTCCTTCAGCTTCCCGCTCAGAAGAAGTCCCGTATATACTCCGTTCTTGTGCTCCTGTAAGAACTTCTTCCTCATCAGTCCGTACTTTGTCAGTACCTCCTTCGGCTGTTCGTCCATTGCTACCATCGGTATCTGATAATCCCCGTTCTTCTCGTATGTCAGATTCATCATATTTGCTCCTTTCCCCGGCTTCTCCGGTCTGTGTGATAGATTGTTCGTCTTGACTTTTGCTTTCACGCTTTAACGCATTATAGTCTTCTTCAGATGCATTTGCAAGTCCTTTTTCGATATTTTTCTCATGGGTGTCGATACGTTCCCTGCCTACTCTCGTTTCTTCCCGATTTTGGGCAATCTGCCTGTCATACGCTCCGATTGCTTTTCCAATTTCCATAAGGATTGGCTTGGATAAATCAGACACATTGCTGCCAAGCTGTGACAGTGTTTCCACTGTGTTAAACTCATGGATATAAGGAAAGTTTATTTCTTCGGCAAGCTCGCTCTCCTCCATGCCGCAACGCTTTAAAACAGTATAGGCAATGCTGTCGGCAAGGGTTTCCCGTATCCTTATTTCCACGTTCAGCTCGTCCAGTTCCTCTAAAAAGCTCCCTTCCTTTAAGTATTCCATATCTGAAGCAAGCTCTTTATAACAGTCCTCTGCAATCCGTCCGGCAATCTCCCGGATACGTCCCACAAACCCGGCTTCCCTGTCGGTATCCCCATAAGTCTTTTCCAGACGGGAAATCACCGATTCCATGTGTTCCTCACGCATTTCCCAAAGGTTAGGGAATTGTCCGATTCTTCTTGCCTTATGCACATCTGAAATATCAAAGACATACTTCAAACCGGAAAAACTATCCTCATCTATCAGTGCAATGCCCTTTGCACCTTTGTTTACCCAGCAGTGCATCTTTTCATTCCATATCTCTATGGAAGCACAGGCGGTTGCCTCCGGTCTTTGGGCATAGATTAAAAGCTGTTCCTTAAATGGATATTTATACAATCTGGAAGCAGTATTTAGGTATCTCCTCCAGTTTTCTTCATTCCGCACGACTTCTTTTGCTGTTTCCTCTGCCAGTGCGGAAATCAATTTATATTTTCTCATGGTAAACCTCCGTAAAAAAGGCTGTAAGGCACTTTAAGCACCCTACAGCCTGTGATCAGTTACTTATCGGCATCAGGCATAAAAACCATGCTCCTCAATACCTTTTTCCAGAATACAGTTAATCAGTTCCTCAAGTTCCACTCCGTTAATCTCGCTGACAACAATCAGCTTGGCAAGGGTATCCTTCGGAACGGATACCGCATAACTCTCCTCATCCGCACGAAGTTCATGGACACAGATACCCAGTCCCTCTGCAATCTTGCACATAGCACCAAGCTCCGGCTCCTTAACTCCTGCCATAATGTCAAGGATTATTCTCTCCGGCACACCGGAAATTTTGGAAAGCTCCGCAATCCCGATTTCTTCCTCTTTCATCACGTTTAATAGCTTATCTCCTGTTGTATACATATCCCACTCCTCCTATATTACGGCTTCCTTTTTCTTTTCCGGTGCAGAATGCTCTTTCCCGGCATTCATTTTAATAACAGCATCCTTCTTCTCCGCAAGCTTCTCCTTTACTGAAACACGCTCATGACGGTTATCTCCTTTTTCCTCTTTCTGCTTAGCACGTTCCTCTGCCCGGTCACTGCGGAACAGTTCATGTTCTTTGGCATCATACTCATATACATGATCCGAAAGACGTTCTCCAGGCGCCACCTGTGTCTGATTTACTTCCTGTACCATCTGCTCAAGTTCTTTAAACTCCATTCCCGCATCTTTCGGTATAATCAGCGTTTCATGGATTGAAGAAGGCAGCATGTAAAAATCTCCTACCTTCTCAGCGATCTCCTGTCTGATATCATCGTTTAAAATTGCAGCCGCCCCATTTACTTTTGTATCATTTGTCAGCACATACATGGTATCGGGAATATCCGACATCATCTGCATTGCCATTTCTTTTGCTTCATCCATACCCACATTTTGTTCTCTTGCAATATCAACTGCAATCATCTCCGCAACCGTCTCATTCATTCCTTTAAAACTATGTGGCTGCAAAGTATCCATATTCTGCAACGCCTGGTCATGCAGTTCTTCAAGTGTGATTCCATATCCATCCATCAGATTATCTGTAATGGTAATGGTCGCAGTTCCTTCTCCTGTTTTATCCATTAAAATCTGATACACAACTGCTAAATCTTCCAACTTGGAGTACGGTTTATCCTGAAGGAACTGCTTATTTGCTTCCTCGTTGATCAGCTTACATACAATTTTTTCCTTAATCTTGTCAAAATCGGTAACTGCCGATACATCTATATCATGATCTATATAATGTGACTGATACACACTTGCAATCTGAGCTAACACATCATCCAATTCAGCACCATCCTGTATCTGCTCAAAATATGGATTCAGATAAATGGTAGGTGCAATATTGCTTTCCTCTGTTCTTACCATCAGACCGTCCAGAACACAGTCATTATTCTTTACAATCTGATTGACCTCAACTGCAGCATCTGCAAACTTTTCAGGAAGGAAATCCTGTATCTGTTCTTTTACCTGTTCTACAAAATCTCTATATTCCATTACTTTCTCTCTCCCTTCTTGGTGTCATTCTGTGATTTCTCTGTCAGCTTTGATACTGTGGCACCATACATCTGGTACCTCTTCATCATGTTTCTCTGGCTTGTTACATTGATTTCTTTTTCTAACTGCTTCATTCTGACTTTCCTCCCTATTCTGCTTTTCTTCCAAATGAAAACGTATCTTCTTTTTCCTTTTTCGGGGCAAATCTGCCTTTGACTTCCAAAAGCCTTTTTTCCATAATGGAAAACATGGCTTCCACCTGCTCCTGTGTATACTCATAATTGGTGCGGTTGGAAAGGTTCTCAAGCCTGCCGATTGCATCAATGACCTTGTTCACACGATACTCCCCAAGACGGACAAACTTGTCCGCCTTGCTCTCATTGTCCTGTACTTTCTTTGTTTCTTCTGCTCCCATTTGTTACATCCTCCTTTTATTTTTTCTTTCCTGTGAATTTCTTATTGGGAAACTCCATGACAAACTTAAACTGCACTCCGGACTTTTCTTCTCCGTCCTTTGTGTAGTGGTATTCTTCCGTACCGCTCGGAATGATATAGGCATCGTATTTCTTGCCCACCTTGCTTGTAAGCCCCTTTAGCAACGTCTTTTTCCCGTCAAGCAGGCTTTCCACCTGTTCATCTGACAGGGAAACGCCCATGATCCGGCTTACATTCATGCCGCACTTATTCTTGCAGAAAGCTCCGTATTTTCCCTTTACCACCTCTCCGCCGCAGTTCGGACATTTACCAAGTACCTTCTGCTCCTGTGCGAACATCTTTTTCTGCTCGTCACTGACTTCGTGGTAGGTGTGGATTAAGTCAGATACCATTGTTTCAATATCTGCCATAAAGTCCTCACGCTCCATCTCTCCCTTTGCAACAAGGGTAAGGGCATTTTCCCAATCAGCGGTAAGTTTCGGTGACTTTACCACATCGGGAAGCACCGTAATCAGCTTCATTCCATCCTCTGTCGGTATGATCTGCTTTTTCTCACGCTTCACGAAACCGTCCTTGACTAACTTCTCTATAATGTCTGCTCTGGTGGCAGGTGTACCGAGTCCTTTGCGCTCCACATCGTCAGTCATGTCCTCGTTTCCGGCTCGTTCCATTGCAGACAAAAGGGAATCTTCAGTGTAATGTTTTGGCGGCTGTGTGAAATGCTCGGAAACCTTTGTCTGCTCCACTGCAATCATCATGCCCTCATGAAGCTCCGGCAGCTTCTTTTCTTCCTCGGCATCCGATTTATCCTCTGCGGTTTTATAGGAATTTTTGAAGAAATCCTCAAATTCCTTCCATCCATTTTTCCACACTTCCTTGCCAGATACCTTAAATACAGTATTGTTGCAGGTAAGCACTGCCTTTGTGGAATTATAAATGTGCTTCTCCCCGGTCGCACACAGCAGACGGTTTGCACAAAGGGAAAGTATCTTCATTTCGCTCTCCGGGATTGCCTTTAAGTCCTGCTTGATGATCTCCATGGTAGGAATGATTGCGTGGTGGTCCGTCACTTTCTTGCTGTTCAAAATCCTCTTTATATCTGGATTGAACATGATATCCTGCTCAAATAACAGGGAATTGAAAATTGCTTCAATCACATTTCTTGCTGTGCCATCCATGTCATCGGAAAGATACTGGCTGTCCGTTCTCGGATAAGTGACAAGTTTCTTTTCATAAAGGCTCTGGGTATATTCCAATGTCTGCTTGGCAGTAAAACCAAACAGACGGTTTGCATCCCTCTGGAGTGTGGTAAGATCATAGAGCTTCGGCGGTGCTACCCACTTTTCTTCCTTTACCACGGAAGTGACAAGAGCCTGTCCGTTTTCACAGGCTCCTGCAATCCTCTCTGCTTCCGTTTTATCACTGATATGCTCCGATACAGCATCCAGACCATTTTCCATGATATGAGCCATATAATAGGCTTCTTTCTTGAAATTCATGATTTTACTTTCACGGTCTACCAGCATGGCAAGTGTCGGTGTCTGCACTCTGCCGACCTTTAATGCCTTGCCACCATACAATACCGTAAAAAGCCTAGTGCCATTGATACCCACAAGCCAGTCTGCTTCCTGCCTGCATAGTGCTGACTTGTACAGATTGTCATAATCACTGCCTGGACGAAGATTATGGAAGCCGTCACGGATAGCACTTTCCTCCATGGAAGAAATCCACAGTCTTTTAAAGGGAAGTTTACATTCTGCCTGGTTATATACCAGACGGAAAATCAACTCCCCTTCTCTTCCTGCATCTGTTGCACATATAACTTCTGTGATATCTGCTCTGTGAAGCAGTTCCTTTAAAACCCGAAACTGCCCTTTGGTACTTTCTTTAATCTGATATTTCCAATTCTCCGGAATCATGGGAAGTGTTTCATATTTCCATGCTTTCCAGTCATCCCGGTACTGATCCGCACTAGCCAGTTCAATCAAATGCCCAATACACCAGGAAACCAGATATTCTTTTCCTTCCAGGTAGCCATCTTTTACGTTTGTGGCATGAAGCACCTTCGCAATGTTTCTGGCTACGCTGGGTTTTTCCGCAAT
>ENA-OPMP01000709-OPMP01000709.1-human-gut-metagenome-genome-assembly--contig:-NODE-709-length-16422-cov-7.403861_pt1 | contig 16422 bp, 22 predicted proteins | sample MGYA00241527_ERZ501751 | MGnify/ENA primary metagenome ERZ501751 (study PRJEB25962, sample SAMEA2042647) | human gut metagenome | biome: human gut; feature: human-associated habitat; material: faeces... | reverse complement strand
TAAACTATCCCCCTAATAAACTTAAATTCTATTTATTCTCTTTGACGATAATCCAGCGTCCTCTTCTGTTTGTGCCTTGGTATAATCTCGTGCACGATACAAAATATCACCTTTTGATATAGTACACGTTGCTTTTTCTGCGATATCAGATATCTTTTTTAGCAATTCACTTTCTGGAAAAAATCTGTTTTTTGTCTTTACTTCTTCTGCAAAACTTTCCCATAACTTTTGCGTATTGTAATCAATATACATCAATAGGATAAACAGCATAATAAACCAATACGTTGTTTCATCATCAAAATCCTTAAACGCTTCGATATTTTTATATTTGGATGCAAATTCTATCATTTCTTCTTTCGTAACAGATGCTTGTTCACTTATTGAATCATTTTTTGTTTTATTAATACTTTTCATTTTAAGCTGGTCTCCTACAATCCGAATTAGACTATCAATTACTATCGTGATGAAAAAATTTTTAATATTGTTTCATCATCATTTTCCATTGTTTCATCGGAATAATAACAAAAACTGATACTCTCATCGTTACTAAAATAGGTATATAAGGATGGTCTTAACAGTTTGGTTTTATCAGCATTAAATTCGCTTCTATACCTTGCTCCTCTCCGGTAAATCAAAGTGTGTTTCTGCAATGGTATTCAGTTGCTTAGCAATATCCGAAAAAGGCTTATTCAAATCTAATGTCCTGACCGTAATCTGGTTACCATGCATTTGATACACATTATCCGGTTGAATTTCCTCATCCGTTTTCGCATACAGCAGCATTCCGGAAACCTTGTGATCTTCATCTCCAAATTCATAATCGCGATTCTTCACATACGTGAATATTTGGTACATATTGTTCGAATGGAGCGTGTGTTTGTCATACTGCGTTTGAGTTGTGTGACTATAATATTTCGCATCAATAATCAGTACGGTATTACCTTTTTGCAGATGAATATCACTCTGCATTACCGGCAACATCGTTCTGATTCCATCGTCCACAGACCAAGGTATCTGAGAAGCACTGACTGACAGCTCAGGAAAATGCTTACTGTAATATTCAAGAATAAATTTCTCGTACAGCCTACACATACGTTGCTCATCCACAAAGGATGCAAGCCTATACTCTCCAGCATCTGTTGTGATAAGCATACCCTCAATTATCAGCTGACAAATACTTATAAGCATCCGATAGGTCTGATTATTTCGCTGAAATCTGATGGATGACCATCGTATGGAGGTTGGCTCAAGCTTATCAACGTCAGAAAAAAATAACATCTTCTTTTTCAAATCATCTTTGTACTCCGCCTTAACCTTTGCATTTCGCAGTAACAACATAACCGCCGTCTTGATTATTTGATTAAGAAGATTATTCTCAGACAACTCATCATAATCACATGTCAGTAACTGCTTACGTACCAGTCGATTCTTAATTGTTCCCGGCAGGTTAATCTTTCCTCGCATTACCGGAAGCTCCTCCTGACGGTTTATGTACTCCCGGTAGAGACCTTGTTTCAGCTGAATTCCAATTCCCTTCGCGAGAATCGCAGCCAATAGATCATACATCTCATCAAACGATTCAGCTGCTACATCATCATAGTTTTCCTGATTCAATGTTTGAAAAGCATAGGACAGCATATAATATATATTTTTGATGAATATGCTCTTATCTTTCGTCATTGAAATACACCGTGCAAGATATTCTCCCACCGCTGTAACTTTGAACTTTCGTCAAACCAGTATTCACTGAGCATCGGCAAAATATCAAAATCAACAACGTCCTTCATCCATTCTTCTGTGCGGTCATCCGCATTACAGAAATAGCTATGCCCTATGCAGAAGCCTTTACCCAGAGACTTATCCTGAGCTATTTCTTTGTTGAGTTCCTTAATACGCTCAATGAGAGTGTTGAATGTTTCATTTGCAAAGCTATTCTGATAATTGATAAATCCCTCCGAATCAAAGCCTGGTTCCATATCGAAAAAGCTGAATCTACGTCTTAATGCATAATCAATCATTGCCAGACTTCGGTCTGCGGTATTCATCATTCCGATAATATGTAATCTCTTAGGAACCGAAAAGCTCAGGCCATTATATGCAAGCGTTGCTTTTTTATCTCGATAATCTGCCTCTATCAGCATCAGCAGTTCTCCAAAAATCTTGCTCATGTTTCCACGGTTGATTTCATCTATGATGAAGAAATAGTCTTTATCTGGATGGTTTGCAGCCTTTTGGCAAAAACGATAGAAAATAAATTCCTCATTTTTATAGATCTTGCAATACTCATTTTCAGCGAAATCTGCATATAGCTTCGTGATTTGCGTACGATTTTCCGATGAAATCTCGTTTTTCTTATTGCCCAGTGCCTTTCTCAATTTTCCATAAAAACCAGATGCATCGATCAGCTGAATCTTACCTTTTCTTTCACGTCTCTTATTCTTAGAAAGTACCCAGATGTATGTAGCGATACCTGTGTTGTAGAAAAGATCCGTAGGCAGTGCAATGATTGCTTCAATCAGATCGTTTTCCAACATCCAACGACGAATCTGGCTTTCTCCGGAAGCAGTTCCACCAGAGAACAGTGGACTACCATTTTCAATAATCGCAGCACGTCCAAAATTGTCGTCCATCTTATCTATTGCAGACTGTAAGAACAACATCTGCATATCGCCAGAACCTGGAAGGCCAGCACCCCAGCGACCGTCGAAGCCCTTTGTATATTCATCATTAACTGCCTGCTCCACACCTTCTGCTGCATCTTTACCGCCCCAGGGTGTACCGAAAGGCGGGTTCTCAATGACAAAACGCATCTTGGTTCCCTTGAATCGGTCTGCTTTCATCGTGTCCTGATAGCAAATATTTTCTGCGTTCTGGCCTTTAATCATCATCTCAGCCAAGCAGATCGCATATGATTCTGGATTAATTTCCTGCCCAAACAGGCGCACATCCGCAGACGGATTATAGCGCTTGATAAAGTTGTAGCTGGTGGAAAGCATACCACCGGTTCCACACGCCTGGTCCAATACGGTGATGACCTTTCCATCATCAAAGATATCATCACAGCCTTCTGCTAGCAGAATATTGACCATCAGCTTGATGATGTCTCTTCCGGTATAGTGATCACCAGCCTCCGCATTTTCTGAAAATCTTCTGATCAAATCTTCGAAGATGTATCCCATCTTTACGTTATCGATTGTCACCGGATTCAGATCCAACTCTGAGAAAGCCTTTACCACACTGAGCAGACGATTGTTCTTGTCCATTTTGTCAATCTGCTTATCAAAATCCAGGCTCTTAATAATGTCCTGAATATTTGCAGAAAAACCTTGAATGTAAGATTTAAAGTTTGCAGCCAGATGATCCGCATCATTTACCAGCTCTGCAAGATCAAACTCACTGGTGTTGTAGAACTGATATCCGGATACACGATACATTGCCTTTGCCGGATATGCCGGATTCGCCTTGAACTGGTCTACTACTTTCTGCTTTGTTGGTGCCAATGCGCACTCAAATCTACGGATGATAACCATCGGAATGATGACATCCTTGTATTTATCACTCTGGTAAGTACCGCGCAGCTTGTTTGCGATAGACCAGATAAAATTCACCTCTGTAGAAACGTCAACAGGGGAGTCGTCCCACATTGCGTCAATTGTCTGCTTTTCAGCCATTGCTGTATCCTCCGTTCATCGGGATCAGATATCCCTGTCTAAATCTATTTTAATTCTTACCGTGCCCATAATCAGGACTCCACATTCATCATCATTTTGTAATGCTGTTCCTGCTGCATTGCCTCAAAAATCATCTTGAACACTTCTTTTATCTGCTCTGCATCAAATCCCGTCTGCATCAAATGTTGGTCTAAGTGTTTTGCTTTGATTCAGCTGCTACGGACTTCTTTTTATACTCTTCCGCAACCGCACTCTTATCAGCTTGAAGGGCCTCTATCTTTTTTGGCACTTCTATATTTGTTTCGCAAACGGTAAATACACCGGCCAGATTGCCATAGTTGGCGAAATTGGCATCAATAAATTCTGTATTGTATGTAAGCACATCATAGTCTGATGCTGACTTGCCATTTTTCCATTCTATTCCTGTATTATCACGAAGAGATCTGGCTATTGTGGATTTTCCCGCACCTCTTTTCCTTTATTCCGTAATTTTCCCTGTTCTAACCCACTCATCAACTTCGGAAATTTTAAACTTATATCTCTTACCTGCTTTGTAAAAAGGCAGCTTTCCTTCTTTTATCCATGTCCTGACGGTATCCTGGCTGAGACTCAAATGTACTGCTACATCCTCAAGGTTTACCCATTTTTCTACGTTCATTTCTTCGTATTCCTTGCTCATTTTCTACCTCCATTCATTGCTGTCTGCGAGCTGTATTACATAGAGAAAACTTGAATTCCCCCGCAGGCCTAATTCAAATAAAAGCTCATTTAGTTTCTGCTGTGGAATCGAATTCAAAAACTGATAGTATATCTTTATTCCTTTATCTTGAACTTTTATATCGGTGATAATTCCATAGTGAGCATAATGCGCTTCATCAGTTTTCCCATAACTATGGTTTTCAGTGGCTATTGCCAAAAGGGAAATAAGTGCCTCCTTTGTTTTTGCAGCTCTTGTATTCCGACGTATTCCCTTTAATGGTTGTCATCATACTTTCTAGCGGCTCCTGAAAATCAGGCACCAAGACCTTAGATAATCCTATCAATACTTCTGGTTCAGACAGCCCATCCTTTTCTCCCGCGTAATGTTCTCTTACTCCAGCCCGTGGCTTTCTATCCTCAAGCAGTAAGGTGAAGAACGTGCCGCCACAGAGTCTTATATTCTTTCTATTCGTCATTGATTGTCCCTCTTTTTCAAAACACCAACTCTACTAACTCTGCCAACTATGACACGTTAACTCAAGCAACTATTGGATGTCCTTGTGAGCAAATCACAGGGACTTTTTTTTGGATGCAGGATTTTCTCTGGTACACAAATCAGATTAAACCCCAATAAACCTTAATAAAGTATATCACAATCCACACTCCTTTTCAATTGCACGCAACGTTTTGTGATGATAGGAAGATGAGAATTTCGTGATAGCCAAATGCCCCTACGATTGCTCAACAAAGCCAATCACAGGAGGAAAATTTATGGCAAATCACGAAAATCTTAGTACACCATTCATCTATCTTCGCTCTACAGGAGAGAAGATCTCTGTCACAAAGGAACAGCGTGATGCTTTCTATAAGGAGGCCGACCGCATCCGTCATAAAGAGCAGCACCATCATCGTTGTATGTGTAGCAAAAAACATCTCTGGGAATGCGATGGAGACTGCATCGCATGCAAATATCATGCAGCCGGAGATACGCTTTCACTCGACATTCCTACCGAAGACGGTGAAGTCAATATGTACGACTGCATTCCTGATTCATCACCATCAATGGAAAATGTAATTGCAGACAGGCTCCTTCTCGATCAGCTTTTTAATAGGTTGAGAGAACTTGATCCGGATGCTGATACCATCATTCAGCTCTCATGTCTACACCAACAATAGAAGCAACAAGCATTCCGCCTTTCAGAATAAAATTATTCCTGTATTCAGAAACAGAAACTCTTTCTAAGAACCTTTCCATAAAATATGTTCTAATTAGTGCTTGCGCAACTTCACTATTCCCGCCGGACATGTTTTTTACTTTGTCTTTAAGTTGTTTCGCTGTATGAATCATACCATTACCTCCACATACATCATCACTTCATCCCTTACTCCAAGTTTAACCGCATACTCAATCAATCTTGAAAGATTCTTTTCCTTCGAGGACATATATTCCTTGATTGCTGTCTGATATAACTGAATTTCATATTTCTTTCGATCTTTAATCAAATCACAAATACATCTTTCCTTGTCATATACTTTAACCAAATTACCGCTGCTTGACGGGATTTCACAGGTCCCCATATCAAGAATCTCTGGGTTTGCATAATGAACTTCTTTGTTTTTCTTTTTGATATGTGTAGCATTATATCCGGTAGGAACAGTGAAACAAATATGACTGTATTCTCTGTCGATAAGACCATGCAAATAAAGGGCGGTCTCGCCCGAATAAATAATATTCTTATTTCGTTGCTGAAGTACAAACAACTCATCTGGCCACACATTATCTAAGATATAAATGCCATGTGCCACTTTTTCCATATCATGCTCTCTGACGTATTTTGAGACAGATGGCTTTGATACACCTGATTCAACGGCCTTCGATGTAATCAAATATCCATTGTCTTTTTCAATTAGCGATTCCAAAATATCTGATGTTGACATAGTTGGCCTCCTTATTCTTGATATTTACTTTTGTGCTTATATTTTATTATATTTAAGTGTAAAAGTAAATATAATCCTTATATGCTTGCAGAAGCAAAAGATAACATAACTTCAAATACCTCGTTTAATATTCCTTCTCTATCTCTCCATCTATTCCATACATTTTCTTGAATGCATTAAGGTCTGCCTGGTTCTTAATCAGCATAACTTCTTCTATCTTACCTGTATGAATGTTCTTAAAGCCTGCAACCTGCTCACCATTACATATGCTCGCTTTGATTACCGGTTTCTTATTTTCTTTATCATATGCCTTTGTAACTGTCTTTTTCTTAAATAGTCCCACTCTGACCACCTTCTTTTGAATTTGCCATCATTATCATCCCAACTGTAGCCCTCGCCACAGCCACATCTTCCCTATTTTCCATCATGTGGAAAGCTTTCATCTCCACCGTATCCATCCTGCTAATCCACCTATTATAGCAAATACTCCAATAGCTACCAGAAACAAAATTCCGTTTTCTACGATAGAATTCTTGTTATTTCTCATAATCACACACTCCCTTATTAGTTGCAAATGATATCAGCTCTTTGATTGTCTTTAGTATATGACTTTACGAGTCCCAAAGTATGCCCTCGCAATTCGAATTTTTGTTCCAAAATCATCAATCAAAACTTTAATCAAAAATCGAAATCATCACTTTCATCTTCCATGTATGATTTTTCCGCAGCTTCATACACCGATTCAGTATGAGTATCAAACAGCACCCATTCCACCAAATCGAAGCTGTTCAGATTATCCTGCAAGAACCTGTTTACTGTATGTACTGCAATATTTGCTGCCAACTCAACCGGAAAACCATATGCTCCCGTTGATATGGAAGGAAATGCAATAGACCTGATTCCATTATCCATTGCCAACTTCATGGAATTAAAATAGCAGTTAGCAAGAAGCTCCTCTTCTCTATTACTTCCTCCATTCCATATCGGTCCTACAGTATGAATAACATAATCACATGGTAAATTATAGGCTTTTGTTATCTTTGCTTCTCCTGTTTCACATCCGTGAAGTGTCCTGCACTCCGCCAGAAGTTCCGGTCCTGCTGCTCTGTGAATAGCACCATCTACACCGCCTCCACCAAGAAGTGAGTTATTTGCTGCATTTACAATTGCCTGCACATCTCTAATTTTTGTAATATCGCCTTTTACTGTCCTTATCATATCCTAATCACTCTCTATTCCCAAATTTATCCCATGGTGTACGAATCTCTATCAGATTGCCGGACGGATCATAAAATCTTACAAGCTTCTGTCCTCCATCAAGTTCTATCAGTGCTGTAGCATATCTTACCTCATACTTCTCTGACTCCAGCTTTTTAGCTACACCTTCGATATCATTATCTTCATTACACCGCTCAAACTCAATATACTTAGCACCTGTCTCATCAACTATATTCTATGCCTTATTATTTATATGGTCATTTTTTCATGAATAATGTAAACAATAAAATATTTATCTACTCCATATCCATTCTGCGTCTTAAAACCCTATATGCTTTGATTGCGTGAAATATAATTACAATATCTACAACAGTATATACAAAACACCATCCAAAACTCATTACTGCAAATATACTAAATATCAGATCAACAATTCCAAATACAGTTATAAACAGCAACCGTTCCAGACTTATTTTGTTTATAAGAACAATAACTGCCAATGAAATTACTACATGAACAAGTCCTGAAACTACTCCCATTGCTTTATCTATCGTGCCATCAAGTTTCCCAAATAAAATAACAGATATTAATATAGCAATAATCATTAGACCAATACTTATATTGCGAATATCTTTACCATATGAGAGAATAATCTCCTCTCTTTTTTCCTCTGATATAGAATTTCATTCTTTCTTGCTTCTTTTTCTTCTTCACGGATTCTTTTTTGTTGTTCCTCCTGCTGAGCTTTTAATCTTCCTTGTTCCTGTTGATATCCAAATTCAAAGCCACCAGTAATTTTTTGTTCAACAACTTCTCTATCTATCAACATTTTATTTCCACAATAATTACATATTATTGCTTCGAGCTCAGGATTAACTTCCATTTGAGCTCCACATTTTGGACATGTCAAAGTAATTAATTTCATTTTTTCCTCTTTTTCTCTCTGTAATGTCAATTATTATATCACAAATTTAAAGTTATCTCTCTGTTATAGAGTGTTCCAATTAGTTGGGAAAAATGGTACTCTTTTATATACTTCTTCAATTTGTACATTCGAATCAGACATTTAATTTTTCCCTCTATACAAAACAATAAGCACCGTTCGAACTCTAACGTTCCTATTTTTTTCTTACTCTTCTATTAAATTTACACGTAGGATAGTCCTCGCATCCCATAAATTTGCCAAAAGGACCTTGTATTAATCGCAAACGTCCACCACATTCAGGACATATATTAGGATCATATCTTTGCTTTTGTCTTGCTTTTTCCTCTGAGACATTTACTTCTGTATTTATATTCGGATTTCTTGAGCATTCATAGCACTTTCCTTTATTTAATTTTCCGAAACCACCATATGAAGCAAATGCACTTGCCGGAGCAAATTTTCCACAGAACTCGCACTGTACCCATCTGCGTCCTCCTTCATCAGTTAAAACCCTATCTTCCGGACAATCACCACTATTTATGACTTTTAGGAATTCCTGTCTCTTCTGTCTTTTTTCAACCTCAACTCTTTCTTGTTCCATTCGGGCTTGTTCTTTTTTCTCAGCAGCAATTTTTTCCTGCTCTATTCTTTCTTTTTCTCTACGCTCAAGTTCTGCCTTTCTATCTTTTTCAGCTTTTATTCTAGCCTGTTTTCTTCGTTCCTCTTCAGCTCTCCAGGCTTCTTCAGCATGTATCTTATCCAACTCACGCTGATAAATAATTGCCTGCTTATGCTTATTAAACTCCAGTTGTTTTTCCTTTAACATATCAGACAGCGAATGATTATGATACATTATCTGTGATGAATCTGATATGTCAAATTTACTTAATTTATCTCTTGCTATATTGACTTTTTCCCATACTCCATCAGCATTTTTTTCATAATATACAACTGTCAACTCAGCCTTTGAATAATCAGCTCCATCTACATTTAAAAGCAGGCAATAGCCCTGTCTCTTCTGAATTTTCATTAACCCTTCCGGGTACTGTCCATTTGTTTCGGATTTATCCCCTGACGCAACATAAATAATTGAATTACCATTGCTATGCTGTTCAAGAATAGTAAATTTATCATCAGATAAATTACGGTATTCATTGCAAAAAGATAAAGCTACCTTCTTTTTCGCTGACATAAATGTAAATTCATATTTTCTTTCAGACTCAGATACAGTTCTTATAGGAACCCTGCTTTCAATATCATCTGTATGCAGTTTATCCTCCAGCCAACATTTTAGAGCAATCTTTGAATCAATTGAATTAATTCCTTCAACGGGCATCTGACATATACCATCAAAGCCCTCTTTTATTCTAAAATGCTGTTCTCTTAAATTTCGTTCACCTGCCACCAGTACAAGATTTGCTCCACAGCCACAAGGACAGAACAACTCATTATTACGGCTTTTTGCTCGAAGCTGTTCAAGTTTGTCCGGAATATTAATTTGTTTACCATCTATGACGGTATAAATTGATTCAATTCCTATAAATTTTCCATCACATAATGCCACTGTTCTTTGAGCCATATGATTTCATCCCCCTAACTGCTTCATAAGTTTACATTATAATTCTCCATCTTCCTGTGACTGCCTATATCTCCTCTGATAATAGTCCATAGCCCTATAATCAATCACATCTTTCATCTGACAAACCATTACCGGATTATCAATTAGCGGTCTCAGCTCTTCTCTAAGCCCGATTGCCGCACCATCTTTCTTCACAAAAAATCCCTTTCCCGACTCCAAAAGGAAATGCACCGGCATAGATAGAATCTTCTTTAAATGTTCCTTATCCGATATGGAATTGTATTTTTGAATAGTCATATTTTTATCGAGATCTTTCCAGTTGGTTCCGGTTGAAAAGAACTCCTTCCAGCTTGAAAGCAGCTGCTCTTCCGACACCTCCATCAGGATATTTCCATGATTATAAAATGCCATAAGTACAGGCATCTTATACACCTTTGACATGCTGGTGTTTTCAAGCAGACTGATAAATTCTCTTCCTATTCCTTTGTAAAAAAACTCTTCATCCTGATTAAGCTCATCCAGTTCTTTAAGAAATTCGAGATATTTCTTAAATGGATTATCCTTTGAATGAGCAATGGCTGTTTCATAAATTCCATCATCCATATATGTGAAAAAATCCATTCTGTCCGGGCGCCTTCCGAGAAGTTCCTTCACCCTGAAATATTCATTAATTATCTGGTCTTTAAGCTTTAAATGTTTTCTGTCAATTTCCGCAAAAAGATCAATCAGCTTCATATCAAAATCTACCAGACAATCATCCGGAAAAGCTGATGTATCTGACGGATTATACGCACCTGCATGCTGATTACTCCTGTCTGACAGAAGAAAACGCACTCTGCCCGCCTTCTCATAATTGCCGATAAAATCAAGCACAATCAGAAACTCTTTTCCTCTGCATTTACGGAGTCCTCTTCCAAGCTGCTGGAGAAAAACTATCGGAGATTCCGTAGGCCTGAGGAACATTACCATATCAACTGATGTGATATCCACACCTTCATTAAACATATCCACTGAAAAAATCACTCTGATTTTGCCCTGCTTAAGCTGCCTAATAGCTACATTTCTATCCTCTGTGTATTCGCCGCTTGCATCGCTGAACACTGCTACAGATGGTATTCCCCTTTTTGAAAATTCTTTTGCCATCTCCCTTGCATGCTCCCTTGAACAGCAGAAGCCAAGTGCCTGCCTTGAGCCGTATTTACAATAATATTTGTAAATCAGCTCATATCTGCGAACGTTGCCTATATAGGTTTCATTTAATTCCTTTTCGTCATATCTGCCTCTTACTATATGCAACTTTGAATAATCTGTTTCATCAAAGATTCCATAATAATGAAACGGCACAAGCATTCCTTTGTTGATTGCTTCCTTTAGTGAAATCTCATATGGCACATTGTAATCGCAGATTTCATAGATATTTTTTCCGTCCATTCTCTCCGGAGTCGCGGTGAGTCCCAGGAGAAATTTTGGCTTAAAATAATCAACAATTCTCTGATACTGTTCATTAACAGCATGGTGGAATTCATCAATCACAACATATGTAAAATAATCCGGTGCAAAGTAATTTTCATTCAGATATTCCACTCTGCCAAGAGTCGCTACTGACGCAAAAATCACCGACTTTTCAGTGCATTTACTATCTCCGTTAAAGAATCCGTAATCATCTGAATCACGTACATTTTTAAATGATTCTGCCGCCTGCTTTAATATTTCCTCGCGGTGTGCAACAAACAAAACTCTCTCATAATTTTTTGAATCAAATGCCGCAAGATATGTTTTTCCGACACCGGTTGCAGCCTGAACCAGAGCTCTCCTTGCGCCCTCTGCTCTCGTATTTTCCAGAGCACACAAAGCCTCTATCTGCGCGCCTCTCGGCTCAAATAGCGGTATCTGATTTGATGTCTCTTTATCATCCTGCAAATCATATCTGTCCAAGTCCTTTGATACTGCCGGACGGTGCCAGTTCTTTGAATATTTTTTCAGTTCTTCATCGTCTATTACTATGGAATGATTTTCGAATAAGTCTACAAAAGTATTGTAAAACTTCTCATAATTAATCGGATCTGTTTTATTGCTGAATCTGTAATTCCACTCGATACCGGATGTCAGTGCGCTTCTTGAAATATTAGAGGAACCAATGTATAGCTCACTGTAATCCTTGTAATGAAATATATATGATTTTGGATGAAATGAACGGTTTTTCTCATTATAAAAACGCAAATCGACCTGGTCACCAAGCTTATGCTTTATGAGATACAGTGCTGATGGCTGCGTAATGCCAAGATAGTTTCCTGTCAGAATCCTGATTTTTGCACCACGTTTTAGTGCATCATCAAGCTCACCGAGCAGCATTTTCACGCCTGATTCCATCAGGAATGAAACAATAATATCCACACTGTCAGCCTTTTTTATACTGTCTGCAAGCTGATAGTACAGGTACATTCTCTTATCCGCGCCTCCGGTCATTGCATCTGTCGAATATTTTATTTCATATACATCATCTAATTCTTCTGCAGTATTACGTTCAGCCATTTTTCTTCTCCCCGCCCCGGTCTTACATCGCCTGTAATCCACTCTTCCTTTAGTTGCAGATTATCTATTTCACCAACAAACTCTTCAAATGTCTTTTCCGTGAAATCTGTGAAATAGCGGCCATTTCTTTCTCCTTCAAAGTCACCATACTTAAAGGATGTGTAGATTATGCCGTCTTCCTTTAATGCTTTAAGCATTTTCATAAACACGGCTTTAAGTTCATTCTTAGGAAGATGAAGTATTGACGAGCAGGCCCATATGCCATCATATTTTTTGTTCTCGTCAAGTTCTTCAAATAGCAGCCTTCTGACTTGTATTCCTGTGTAATTGCTTGCGATATGACACATTTCCTCTGAACCATCTGTAGCATCTACATAAAAGCCCTGGTCCAAAAAATATTTTGTATCTCTTCCTGAACCACAGCCAAAATCCAATATATATCCGTGCTCCGGCAACAGTTCTTGAAAATGCTTCTGTGTCTCGTAAAAGTTTACATCTATCGTTATTTTTGCAAAATTATCTGCATTTTTGTTGTAATATTCCAAGGTTTTGTTTTCGTTCATCATGAGTTTATTATACCATTAAGCATTGAAAAAAACTATATTTTAAAACCTAACTGATCTTCATCATTTACTTTGTCTTCCTCTATCATCACCGTCTTATCCTTACCATCTCTGATTACTTTGCAAATGACTCCGCCGTCTGTCACAAACACAATCTTTCCTTTTGCCTTACCACCGATTTTGTCATACAGTCTGCCTGCACTCATTGACTCACCCTTCACGGTGTATGGGCTGTTGGCTACGTAGCCGACCTTGCCAAGTCCTTTAATCTTTACCTGTATTGCTTCGTTGTCATACTCATTGTCCGGCTCCTTGACCAACTTGACCTTCATGCCTTTTTCCATGAAGTCACTTCCGTAATAATGGTTGCATCCTGCTATTGTAAAATACATTTCTTTCATTGTCGTGTCCTCCTGCTATTATACCGGTCCGTCGATTTTACATTCATCATAATATTTGCACAGCATACATAAGCTGTTGCAGTGCTTTGAATGATGCAGTGTCCTTTTTATCCAGTAAATAAATTTTTCCATTTTGTCCTATCCTCCTGTTTTTCGTAAATTAAATGCTTGTTTCTTATGATGGCTATAGCTTAGCATGTTACGAGTCCCAAAGTATGCCCTCGCGCATCGAATCTTTGTTCTTTATTGCAATAAAACTACAAAAAAAGACGCAGAATCTGCTCTGGCATTTCCAATGAGATCACAATGCGAGTATTGAAAGTACCAGTAAAAATAATGTTTCTGCCGTAGAAACAGAAAAAGTTTCAAAATATGCTAGAAAATATTTATGAAGTCTACCAATTAATGAGTTTTCATTGTATAATGTCTTTGTCGTACAGGGTCACTTTCCTTTTTAATGTTTTTGTGCAAATTCATTATACATCAGAAAGCCCTGTACAATTTTTTTTATGAAAAAAGTTGTAAATTGGTGTTTTATAATTAACTCATAACCACAAGAGAAGGTGCTTTTAATGGCTATCATAAAACAATTCGACAAAAGATCTGGTATGTGAGTAACAAATCGAAAGTTGAAGGAGAACTGGCGATGGATGGAAAAAGTCGGGTTTTCAAACCTGAGGCTGAAAAAGTTTGGCATGAAGATTATCAATGTGAATATTACAGGGGAGTTATCATAGATGGTGAGGACAATATTGTGGAACGTTGCGCTAAAATGCACCCCAACTATACAGCAGCTTTTAGTGATGCTGTAGAAAAAATGTCAGTCAGTCCTTTATATTCACGACAGACAAGCCCTGATATGAAGAAAAAACTGGAAGAATATAAAGCTAAAAAAGCACTAGAGAAAAAAAGGAAAACTACCGTTATTTTTGATCCGAGAGAATGGAATGAGTGGAAGTATATTTATGATTCCCGCAGAGGAAATTTATATCGGTTTAGGTATTTAAATCAGGAAGAAACATCTTCTGTATTCCTTTCAAGAAAAGGGCATCCTATATTAGGTGAAATATTATCGCGGAAGGGCGAAGCTGATTGGGCATTTTACAGTAGCAGAATTAAGAATGAGTATGACATTGAAAATCTACCAGGGCATAAGGATATTTGGAAGATTTTGTCTGTTGCAAATATTTCTAAAAATAAAAATGGGGATAGCGAAGTGACAATTAATTATCTTGAGTTTAGTAACTTGACCAAAGATTTTAAAAAAAGAGAAAAAACCAAAACAATTGTCATTAAGAGAAAATGGAATTTCTATAATGAACTTATGGATTTCTTAGTCGAAATGTAAAGTTGCATGGGACGCATTGTTGGAGTACTGTGTGAGGAAAGTGAATCTATGTAAGGTGGTGTGTGTAACGGATTATTATGATGGACTATCAGAAAAGGAAATACATTATATTGATGAAGCAAGGATAATCGGTAGAACGGAAGGAAATAGTAAAAGATTAAGTGATTTGTGTCACAAGGCATATGCAGATTATGCAACTGGAGCTATTTCTGAAATGGCATATAACAAGATTTATGCTGTTTGTATAGATTACGCATATCCTAGATAGATTTTAAAGACAGCATCCGTAACCGTGCGGAAGAAATCGTTCTGCACGAATTGGTATATAATCTGTAAACCTGATACAAAAGCCCCACACTTCTGACAATAAAATCGGAAGCGTGGGGTTTCCTGATTTATTTTGTTTGTTTGCTGTTTTCTTCGATATTTGCCACAAGACGGTCGAAATCACTCTGATATGTTCTGTCCTGCAAAACACGGAATTTTTCAAATTCACTTTCTGCAAACGCCTTTGCGATGGCAGCGGTCACTTTGCCTTTGTCATGTAAAATATCTTCTTCGTTGAACTGGAGGAACGCATCCAAACGATTAACCCAATCCTGCATATACATGATATTTCCCCGCCGTGCCTGTCTTTCGGCATAGTCCAGATACATTGTCACGATCTCATTCAGATTTATCATTTCTTCTTCGTTCAAGTAGTTTTTGGCGATTGAAACATCCGACTTGCGAATACGCCCTTGCGGAGCATTTTTCCAAGTTGTCAAGCCCATGTTTGGTTTTGTGCTATCGGCTCGTCCATAAACAATCTCAGCCGCCGTATGATGAGTGACAGCGTAATGAAGCTTATTCTGTACTGTGGCAAAAAACTCTTTTGTAACAGGACTGTTCACATCATAGTCAGCACTGCACTGGGAGTAAATATCCGTGATTTTTTGATAAAAACGGCGCTCGCTGGAGCGAATATCACGAATACGCTCCAACTGTTCCTCAAAATAGTCCTTACCAAAAAGGTTTTCTGGTTCTCGCAGTCGTGCATCGTCCATCACATAGCCTTTAATAATAAATTCTTTTAATACTCGATTTGCCCAAATGCGGAACATCGTAGCCTTTTTAGAATTAACACGGTATCCGACAGCAATAATGGCATCCAGATTGTAATAGCTTGTATTGTACCGCTTGCCGTCTGCCGCAGTTGTTTCCATTTTGGAAACAACTGCTTCTTCCTGCAATTCGCCGGATGTAAAAATATTTTTCAAATGTTTTGAAATAGCCGCCTTTTGCACTTCAAATAATTCTGCCATCTTTGCCTGCGTCAGCCACAAGTTTTCCTGATATAAAAGGATTTCAACCCGAACTTCACCATTATCGGTTTTATAAAACAGGATTTCCCTTGTTTCATAAGGAGTTAGCCCATATTCTTCGTTCATATCCATTCCCTTCCTTTCCTATCAGAACATACTATAATTAACGAGCCATTTGAGTTTCTTTCAAAATAATAAATATCACTTGCTTTTATTACTTTTTTTGCACCCAAGTAATTTCTAT
>ENA-OPMP01000706-OPMP01000706.1-human-gut-metagenome-genome-assembly--contig:-NODE-706-length-16473-cov-2.164697_pt1 | contig 16473 bp, 20 predicted proteins | sample MGYA00241527_ERZ501751 | MGnify/ENA primary metagenome ERZ501751 (study PRJEB25962, sample SAMEA2042647) | human gut metagenome | biome: human gut; feature: human-associated habitat; material: faeces... | reverse complement strand
TTTCCTGCTTCAGTGATGACCGAGTTATATATTAGCATAGCTCCATAGGAATTGCAACCCCTTTTTTGAATTTTTTTTATTTTTTTTATTTTTATTTTTTTCTATTTTTCTGAAATTTCTTCCGTTTCCAGCCCTACTTCTTCCAGAATCTGTGTATTCTCGATTCTTCCTTTCACAGACAACTGCTGGATCATCTGGGATTTTACCATAATCCGCATCCCCTGCTTCCAGTTACGGATATCGACACAGTCATGTTCTCCGCCAAACTCTCCATCCAGCGTCCAGGGAATCTCCTCAATCGATTCGAACTTCACTTCTTTGGCTTTAAAGGAATACATATGAGCAGAATCAATCTGCTTGATTAAAAGAGAGGCCACGATCTCATTCAGCTCGATTGGATTTTTCGGAGTCTTGATCAGTGTCACTTCAAATTCTCCGTCATCAAAGATGATCTCTTTTCCGACAATCCCCTTGAATCCTCCGACAGAACGTGAATTTGTCACCATTCCGAATACAAAATCATCCTCTATTGTCTCTCCGTCATGTGTAATCTTAATATGATAAGACGGAATATTAAACAGACGTTTTGTTCCCTCCAGCACATAGGCCAGATGACCCAAAACATTTTTCACACTCTGTTTTGTCTCATAAGAAACATCTGTAAACAGACCAAATGCGGCTATATATACAAAATAATCGTCATTGAACACTCCTACGTCACACGGGAAAGGAACCCCGTTTGCCGCCGTATCTGCGGCTTCCAGCAGATCCTTCGAAATGTGCAGGCTGTTTGCAAAATCATTGGTCGTTCCCGTGGGAATATATCCGATCGGGACCGGGTCTTTACGTCTCGCCATTGCAGTCACAACCTCATCCAGAGTCCCGTCTCCTCCGCTGCACACAACCACATCATAGCTTTCGGTATAAGATTCTGCCTTTGCCATGGCATCATGATAACACTGCGTCGGATATACGGTCACCTCATATCCGGCTTTTACAAAAATATCCAATACATCTGATAACTTTGGTTTTAATACCCCTGTTCCCGCATTCGGATTGTATATGAACAGCATCTTTTTCATATTGCTCTCTCCCGTCTTTCTATTCTTGAAAGGGCTGTGCCTACGCACAGCCCCCTTTACTACATCATCTATTTTGTCTTTTTCAAAAAAGTCTTAATTCCTTCTGCAGCCTTTTCTTCATCTTCGCCTTCCGCAACAACTGTCACTTCATCACCTTCCTGAAGAGCAAGACTCATCATTCCCATAATACTTTTTGCATTGATCTTTTTGTTGTCCACCTGAATGTAGACTTTGCTGGCGTACTGGCTTGCCTCCTGTACCAACAAAGCAATCGGTCTGCCTTCAATTCCATCTTCATGCCCTACAATAACCGGTGTTTCAATCATAATAATCCTCCTTGTTTTGCCTTTCCTTTTCTGCCAGATCACTTAATTTTCTTAATCTGTGATTTACCCCGGATTTGCCGACAGGCGGCGATAAGAGTTCCCCTAACTCTTTTAATGTTGCATCCGGATGTGAAAGACGTGCATATGCCACTTCTCTTAGTCCCTCTGCCAGTTTTTCAAGCCCCATGTTATCCCTGAGATACGTAATATCTTCCAACTGCTTTACAGCTGCAGAGACGGTCTTGTTAATATTGGCAGTTTCACAATTCACCTTACGGTTCACTGTATTGCGCATATCCTTTAAGATTCTGATATTCTCCAGTTCCATCAGAGAAACATGCGCTTCCATAATATTTAAAATATCTGCTATCTGATCGCCCTCTTTTAAATACACTACGTATGGCTTTTTCCTTCGTACGATCTTCGCATCCATGGAAAAATCACACATCAGTCTCTGAATCTGCTTTGCCATCACATCCGAATCGCACACAATCTCAAAATGATAGGATTTATTCGGATCACTCATGGAACCAGCCCCAAGGAAGGCTCCCCGCAAAAACGCACGACGACAGCATGGCTGCTGTACAATAAGGGGACTGACAATATGAAACTCTTCGAATCCACCTCTGTGCTCCTCCAAAAGCTTTGCTGCCTGAAGGACACGCAGTGCATCTTCATGCCGGACTATCATCACAGAATAGACCGCACTTTGTTTCTCTATATTCCTTCGGATAGAGATATCAGCTTCTATATTAAATGTTTTTCGAATCAATGTAAAGACTTTTCTTGCAACAGCCAGATTTTCCGTATTGATTTTTACTCCGTACTGATTAAAACTGTTGATCGTCACTGCTCCGCACATCCCGATCAATGCTGCGATTTCTGCAATCTGACAGTGTCTTGCGCTGCTCCACTGCTGCGAAAGCTCTTCTTTTACTTTCCCTGAAAATGACATCGTGTATACCTGCTATTTTCCCTTTCTGATGGCATCCTTCTCAATATCTCTGTGTTCAATGCGAACCCCGTAATTCTCCCGCACTTCCAGGTACTGATACAATGCGTTGGCAAGTGTAACGGAACGGTGTTTTCCGCCGGTACACCCGACTGCAACAACAAGCTGGTTCTTTCCTTCCAGAATATAATTCGGAATCAGAAAATCCATCATCTGGCTCAATTGCCTGAAAAACTCCTGTGCCTTATCACTCTTCATCACATAATCTCTGACCTCTGCCTCATTGCCGGTCTTTGCGCGTAATTCTTCTATATAATAGGGATTCGGAAGAAACCGGACATCAAATACAAGATCCGCATCCTGTGGAATACCATACTTAAATCCAAAGGACATTACCGTGATATACAGATTTTTAAAATCATTGCCCTTTACAAAAATCTTTTCCAGTTCCACGCGAAGCTCTCTTGTCAGCATTTTGCTCGTATCCAGAATAAACGTCGCGCGAATCTTTAAAAATGCGATTTCCTCCCGCTCTTTGGCAATTCCTCTGTCAATATGTCCCGCTCCTCCCAGAGGATGCTGTCTTCTTGTTTCTTTATAACGCTTCAAAAGGACATCATTTCCGGCATCCAGAAACAAGATTTCATAATGGATCCCGCTTTCATCCAGTTCTTTTAAGTATCCCTCAAGCCCACGAAATACCTGTCCGCCTCTGATATCGATTCCCACTGCCGCCTGATTCAGCTTGGAATCCGGCATGGCGATCATCTCTGCAAATTTAGGCAAAAGCGGCACCGGAAGATTGTCCACACAAAAGTATCCCATATCCTCCAACATCTTCAGCGCTGTAGATTTTCCAGCCCCCGACATTCCTGTAACAATGACAAACCTCATAATTTAAAATTCTCCTATCCGTTTCACTTCTGTCTCCAGATGTACTCCAAACTTCTCTTTCACGGTCTCCTGTACGTGCTCGATCAACGCCAGAACATCCTTTGCAGACGCATTACCGCGGTTGATCACAAATCCTGAATGCTTCTCGGAAATCTGGGCATCCCCAACCGAATAGCCTTTCAGTCCGCTGTCCTGAATAAGCTTGCCCGCAAAATAGCCTTCCGGTCTCTTAAATGTACTTCCCGCACTGGCATACTCCAGTGGCTGCTTTGTGATTCTGCGCTCCTTCAGGTCATCCATATACGCTTTGATTTCCTCAGGATTGCCTTTTTCGAGTGCGATCGTTGCGCCCAGAACTATATACCCTTTTGTCGCCACAACACTTGTTCTGTAACCCAGTTCCAGTTCTTCCAGAGATAAGGTCAAAAATTCTCCTTCCGGAGTCAGTACATCCGCACTTTCCAGTACATGCTTCATCTCTCCGCCATACGCCCCGGCGTTCATCATCACTGCTCCGCCAAGAGTTCCCGGTATCCCGGATGCAAACTCAAATCCGGTCAAACTGTTTGAAAGTGCCTGTGCTGCAATCTTTGACAACAGGGCTCCCGCCTGCGCATAGATCTTATTTTCCTCTGTCCGGATCTCATTCATCCGTTTGCAGATCTGGATCACAACTCCCCGATATCCTTTATCTCCTACCAGAAGATTGCTTCCATTTCCTAATATATAATATGGAATCTGTTCTCTCTTACAAAGAAGCAGAATCTCTCTTATCTCATCCTTTGACTGCACTGTCACAAAATAATCCGCCGGACCTCCGATACGAAATGTCGTATGCTTCTTCATCGGCTCATCTCTCAATACATTCTCTTCCCCTGAAATCTTACATAATTGTTTATACACCCTGTGCTCATCTCCATTTCTGTTCTTGTTTTTTCTTTCACCATCATACAACAACCTTCCCGCAAAGTAAAGCGTACATTCGCACATTCCTCCCTCCCCATTGCTTGCAAAATCCGGCAAAATGATGTATAGTAATAAATACCTGTATATCAATAGAGGGAACATTTTTAACAAAAGGAGTGAACAACACAATTGGACTCGAGTGATACTTTCCAATTTATAATTCTTGTTATCTTATTATTACTATCGGCATTCTTTTCATCTGCAGAAACTGCACTGATGACAGTCAACAAAATCCGACTGCGTTCTCTTGCAGATGACGGCAACCGGCGTGCAGCTTTGGTGCTGGATACAACCGAAAAGCATACTTCCAAAATGCTGAGTGCCATTCTGATCGGTAATAATATCGTCAATATTTCCGCATCTTCCTTATCAGCAACACTGGCTTATTCATTCGGCGGTTATATGGTAAGTATTGCAACTGCGATCCTGACGGTTGCGATTCTGGTATTCGGTGAGATCACCCCGAAGAATTTTGCCACGATACATGCAGAGAAGGTTTCTCTTGCTTATATTCCGATTATACGCTTTTTCATGTTTATTATGACTCCGATCATCTTTTTGATCGATTTATTTTCCAGAGGCTTTATGTTTCTGCTTCGTGTAGATCCAAATGCCAGAAATAATGCGATGACAGAAGACGAACTTCGAACGATCGTGGATGTCAGCCATGAGGACGGCGTCATCGAATCGGAAGAAAAAGAAATGATCTACAATGTATTTGATCTGGGAGATGCCAAGGCCAAAGAAGTTATGGTTCCTCGTGTTCATGTTGCGTTTGCTGATGTCAACAGTACTTACAACGAATTAATTGATATTTTTAAGGAATACAAATTTACAAGACTTCCTGTATACGAAGACACTACCGACAATGTCATCGGTACAATTAATATGAAAGACTTGCTTTTATTTGAAGATAAAGCAAATTTTCAAGTACGAAATATTTTAAGAGAAGCATACTTTACTTATGAATACAAGAACATCTCTGAACTTTTAGTAGAGATGCGTGATGCCAAGTTTAATATTGCGATTGTATTGGACGAATACGGTGAAACTGCCGGTATTATTACTTTGGAAGATATCCTGGAAGAAATTGTTGGCGAGATTCGCGACGAATATGATGAAGCAGAAGAAGAGCTGATCCAGAAAGTCAATGATCAGGAATATATTGTAGAAGGTTCTATGAATCTGGATGACCTCAATGACAATCTCGGAACAGAACTGGAATCTGAAGATTATGACTCTCTCGGAGGATTTATCATTGAGCATCTGGACAGACTTCCGGAAGTTGGAGATCATATCACGACTGAAGATCAGATTCGCCTTGTAGTCGAAAAACTGGACAAAAACCGTATCGAAACTGTTCATGTGTATCTGCCTCCAAAAGCAGATTCCGGACTCGAGGAAAACGACAACTGATTTTAATACTACAAAGGACGACTGGTTTTGAACAATCATTCCAAAACCAGTCGTCCTTTTTCCCCAATGTAATTTCCATCACAACAGAAAGGATGTATACGATGAAAGATTTATCTGATTTCTGCCCTGAATTTCAGGAAGCAGCTGCTTATTACGCAAGTTTAAACACACCTTCCGACCAGGCGATCCTGGTGGAATTTTTACGGGAGACCCAGGATATCTTTGGCTGTATCCCCAATGATGCCAAAGAACAGATTGCATCGATCATGCAGGTAAAGCCTGCCCTGATCGATACTCTCATCCGGCTTTATCCGAGTCTTTCCAGCCAGACTTATCAAAAAGAAATTATTTTGTGTACGGGAAGCACCTGCAGCAGCAAACAATCTGCCCTGCTTTTAAGAAAACTGGAGCAAAAGCTTCAGATCCGACAGGGAGAGGTAACTTCTGACGGCACTTACCTTCTGCGTACTCAAAAATGTTTTAAACAATGCGGACAAGGTCCTAATATGAAAGTCGGTGATAAGATGTACCACCATGTAACTGCCGAACTCATCGATCAGCTGTTTTAGGCCTGCTGTTTTCAGGTGCTGACGATCACAGTCGGATATCCGGCTCTTTTGAGCATCTGCTCCATCCTTGCCGCATCTTCCAGTGTAATATAATTCCCCACTCTTACACGGTAGAGGCGATCTCCTTCCACAATATAAGCAGGAAAATCCTGTTCTAACAGTTCTTCCAGCAGGTTCTGTGCATATCTTTCGTTTCGGTATGCACCAACCTGTACTTCATATCCCGGAGATTCTACCTCATGATTCGACTCCAGTGTATCCAGAATTCCATAAGCGATCGCCTGTGCGATTTCTTCAAAATTTTCGTCAAACAATTTGTTGTCTACATCTGAATTGATGAATCCAACCTCCACCAGCACTGCCGGCATTTTCGTTCTCTTTAAGACAACCAGGTTCGGTCTTGCCTTTACCCCAAGATTCACAAATCCGATATTTTCCAGCTGTTCGTTGATGTTTTCTGCCATCTTAAGCTTAATCCCTGATTTGTCATATACAAGACTCTCTACCCCTGATACTGCATTGTCTGAAGGAAACGAATTTCTATGAATAGAAACAAAAAAGTCTACTCCTGCATTGTTTGCTTCCATTGCCTTCTGATAAGGAGATTCATACACATCTGTCGTACGGGTGTACTGCACATCCAGGCCATGAGCCTCCAAAATCTCTCCCACCGCCAGCGTCAGACGAAGGGTATCATCCTTTTCTTTCCGCACTTTATAAACTGCTCCCGGATCTCTTCCTCCGTGTCCGGCATCCAGCATGATTGAATATGGCATATTCTATTGATTTCCTTTCCTGTCCGTTCTGTAATAGAATATGCAGATTCTGATACAAAGGTGCAATCAATAATGCCTTTCTGACATACTCAGCATTTTCTCCCAAAAATGTTCGAACTCTACCGAGAACAAGTCCATCACTTCCTGATAAATCTGGGCCTTCATCTCACAGGTACTGGAGCTGCATATGGAATCCTTTTCCCTCTTATGCTCCTCCTGCTGCATTCTGAAATACAGTGTTTTGAGCAGATTGGAATTTTGTGTATGTTCACAATCCAGATACAGTTCTACTATATCCCGTTCCCCTTTGGTCAAAGCCACTTCAAATGCATGCCGTATTGCTCTTTCTACTCTGGAGGCCGTCGTTTCGTGCAGGCGGGCAATCTCAAAATATAAAGAGCAGATTTTTCCGTCAGGATAATAAGGATCCGTATCAAATAATTCTATCGCATCACAGATATACGTAAATCCTTTTATGCTGGCTGGTACCCCCATTTGAAGAAGTACATCGATTGTCTTGTCTCTCATTTTTCTAACCCTCTCGTTTCTTGCTCGCACCACCACAATGTATCTCCAGTCTACGCCATATCCCTGTAAAAGTCAACAAATTTCTTGTAACATTTTGTTGACTTTATATGATTCTTGCACTATACTTGTTGCTATAAATCGAAATAGGAGGATGTCTGTATGAAAATCGGAAATCAAATACGTCATCGTCGCACAGAACTGAATCTTTCCCGTGGAGAACTTGCTAACAAGATTCAGGTAACCCCATCAGCAATTGCAAATTATGAGAATGGTATTAGCTACCCAAAACCGGATATTCTGGTTGCACTCATGAATGCCTTGGAAGTTGATGCCAATTATCTATACCGGGATTATCTTTCACCCAGGACAATTCAGCGTCTTTATAGAAATGTCCTAAGGCCAGAAGAAAAAGAGTCCATTCTCAAATATCGCGAACTTTCTGAAAGCAGAAAAAGTCTCGTTCGATTAATCATTGATGAAGAATATAAACGCATGAACCAAAGCGAATATATCAATCTTCCGTTTTACCGCCCCGGCATTCGTAAAGCACACTCCGGTTTTCTTTTTCAGGACACCAATCAAACTATTCGAGTCCGCAGAGAGCATATTCCCAAAGACAGCGATTTCTGCTTTCGGGTTCTGATTGACCGCTATCAGCCGGTATTTCAAAAAAATGACATTATGGCAGTTCAGCGTATCAATGCCTCACACAATGAAATCGGGCTTTTCTGGTTCAATGGTATCTACTATATCCGGATTCTCTCTCAGGAAGGCAGCATCCGCAGGCTTCGTTCTCTCAATGTGATTGATCCTGATATCGTAGTCAATGAACAGGAGCAGCTGCAATGTATCGGTAAAATCCTGGGAAAAGTTTACGGAAGCTATGAGATTTGCGGAACTTGTGAAGAAGATGAGACAATACCCGAACACGAGATTGAAATCCAATAAAAAAGCAGAATCTTGCGCCATATTTGGTACAAGATTCTGCTTTTTTATTTTTATTCCTGAACAAATCCCTGTTCTTTCATTACATTGACAACCTGATTGACATACTCTGTGCATATCTCATCTGTTGCCGCTTCCACCATAACGCGGATCACAGGCTCTGTTCCGCTTTCTCTTACCAGAATTCTTCCGTCACTTCCAAGTGCTTCTGCCGCTGTTTTGATCGCATTCTGTACAGCTTCATTTTCCAACGCTGTCTTTTTGTCTGTCACACGGACATTCTGAAGAAGCTGCGGATAAATCTTCACTTCAGAGCACAGCTTTCCAAGTGACTGTTTCTTCTCCATAATAACTTCCATCAGCATCAGAGAAGTCAGGATTCCGTCTCCCGTTCTTGCGTGTTTGCTGAAAATAATATGTCCGGACTGCTCTCCGCCAAGAACAAATCCGTTTTTCATCATGTTTTCATACACATATTTATCACCGACTGCTGTCTGCTCATATTTCATGCCGACTTTATCACAGGCCTTGTAAAGCCCCAGATTGGACATTACAGTTGTAACTATCGTATTTCCTGCAAGTCGCCCCTGTTCCATCAGGTATTTTCCGCATACGTATAAGATCAGATCTCCGTCTACGACATTTCCGTTCTCATCCACGGCAATGCAGCGATCTGCATCTCCGTCATAGGCAAATCCTACATCCAGATTGTTTTCTTTTACAAATGCCTGCAGCTTTTCAATGTGTGTCGATCCGCAATTATTATTGATATTAACACCATCCGGCTCATTGCTGATCACATATGTCTTTGCTCCGAGTGCATCATACACACTTTTTGCAATGCTGGATGAGCTTCCATTAGCACAGTCCAGACCAATCTTCATATCTTTAAAGGAACGTGTTGCCAGTGAGATCAGATGTCCGATGTAACGATTTCTTCCTGCCGCATAATCAACTGTTCTTCCAATGTGTTCCCCAACCGCAAGTGGAAGCTCTTCTGTTTTTCCGTCAATATACGCTTCAATCTGCTCCTCTACTTCTGCTTCAATCTTATGCCCCTGTCCGTTGATCACCTTGATTCCATTGTCATAAAACGGATTGTGGCTCGCAGAAATCATAATTCCGCAGTCAAAATCTTCTGTTCTTACCACATAGGACACACTCGGTGTTGTTGTTACATGTAAGAGGTATGCATCTGCTCCGGAAGCTGTCAGTCCTGATGCCAGTGCATATTCAAACATATAACTGCTCCGTCTTGTATCTTTTCCGATCACGATTCTGGCTTTCTTCTCTCTGCCAAAATACCATCCTAGATAGCGACCTACTTTGAAAGCATGTTCTACTGTTAAAACAACATTTGCCTCTCCTCTGAATCCATCAGTCCCAAAATATTTACCCATATGTCTCCCTCTTATTCTTTCTTTTGACCTTTTGTGTCACTGCCTTTCAGTACGTCACCGCACTGACGCTCTTATTATATTCTTTTTGATTTTAAAATACAACTGTTTTCTTTCTTCTGTTTTTCCTGTACAATAGATAACGTACAATCATTCATAATGGGAGGAAATGATGATAAAATTAATTGCAAGTGATCTGGATGGAACTCTTTTACAAAACGGCGCCCAGGCGCTCACTCCGCGGGCGATTGATCTGATTTCCAGACTGTGCGATGCCGGAATTCATTTTGTATCTGCCAGCGGAAGACAGTATGATAATCAAAAACGTGTCTTTGCACCTTTAAAGGACCGTATTTCATTTATCGCAGAAAATGGCTCAATCTGCATGCATCAGGGAAAAGTCATTTCCCGTGCTACGATCAACGATGATCTGGCAGCCAGGATTTTAAAGGAAATCAAAAAACAGGACCACTTTGAGATTGTAGTTTCCAGAGAAGATACCTGTTTCATCGAGAACAATGTACCGGAGTTTGTCAACCATATCGTCAATGTCATGCACAATACTACGCAAATCGTTGATGATATCACAAAAGTAGATGGACCGATCTTAAAGATTGCCATCTGCAATATGTCTGACAGTACTCATATTGTCGATAAATATTTAAAACATCTGCAAGATCTCTTTGGTTCCGAGATCAAAGTCGTCACCTCTGGAAACATCTGGATTGACTTTATCGCTCCGGGAAGCAACAAAGGGACGGCTCTTCAGAATCTGATGGACTTATTCCAGGTAAAACCGGAAGAATGTGTTGCTTTCGGAGATCAGTATAATGACATCGAGATGCTCCAACTTGCCGGCACCAGCTATGCCATGTCCAATGCAGCTCCCGGAATCTCTTACTATTCTACCTATGTGACAGATTCTGTGGAAGACGTACTGGAAGACATTCTTGCACAGGTTCGTTAACTCTGCCGCAAAAAAGGATGATAACTGCATCAGTCCATGCAGTTGTCATCCTTTTCACACTTTCTTTGATACGTTACATGTTATCTTTCTTCGATCTCCATGATCATATCCACACGTCTCTGATGGCGTCCCCCTTCAAACTCTGTATTCAGCCATACATCCACGATCATCTTTGCAAGCTCTGCTCCTACTACCCTCGCCCCGAATGCAAGTACGTTACAATTGTTATGCGCTCTGGACATTTTCGCGGTAAATGGCTCGCTGCATACTGCTGCACGCACACCTTTCACCTTATTTGCCGCAAGAGATATCCCCAGACCTGTACCGCAGATTAAGATTCCACAGTCCACTTCTTTTGCAACAACTGCACGGCCTACTGCTTCCCCATACTTCGGATAGTCGCAGCTTTCTGATGAATCCGTTCCGAAATCTACGACTTCATGTCCTTTTTCTTTCAGAAATTCGATGATCTCTGCTTTTAATTCCAATGCTGAATGGTCATTTCCAATTCCAATTCTCATAATCTCTCTCCTCGTATCTCTTTCTTTTTCCAATTCTCTTCTATTGTCCAATATCCAAAGATAATTGTCAAGCATCCGCATGTACTTTCTGCTATACAAAACAGGCACAAAAGACTGGCTCTTACCAGATCTTCCATGCCTGTTTCACTTTTTCAAACCTGCTATTTATATTTGTTGTTGTAAATAAACAAGAGTGTCAGCAAGCCTACCAGTCCTGCCAGTTCCATAATCAGTCCCGGCACGCCGATATTTTTCTGTCCTATCATGATCAGGGCGAGGCAGACAACAAAAACAATAGCCATGATCAAAGTTCGAATCTTTCCTTGCATTTTTGTCTCCTCCTATCCTTTGAGTCCACCAAGTGTCATACCTTCTGTCAGTCTCTTCTGTACACAGATATACAGAACCAGTACCGGAATCATAACGATCACAAGACCTGCATACATAATACCGTAGTTGGTTGCTGTTCTCTCGACTGCCATCAGATTCTTCAGTCCCATTGCCAGTGTTCCGTTTTCATCCATCAATGTATATGCGATAATATATTCATTCCAGAATGTCAGGAAATTGAACATGATTACCGTCAGAATACTTGGTTTTGCCATCGGAATCATGATCTTAACCATCGTCTTAAAGTATCCGCATCCATCCATATAAGCTGCTTCTTCAAATCCTTTCGGAAGTGTCTGGAAATATCCGCTCAGCAGATAAATCGTAAACGGCAGGTTACAGGATGCGTAGATCAGTGCCAGGATAAACCGGTTATCCAGGAAAAAATCTACATGCAGAGCCTTGTTCCAGGAACTCAGCATCAAAAAGATCGGTACTACAATGTAATTGACATTGATAAACAATCCTGCCATGAACGCACCATTGAAGAACTTCTTTCCTCTGAACTTAAAGCGTGCCAGCACATAAGATGCCGGAAGAGCCAGGATCAGAAGAAGTGCAAGAGCCAGCGCTGTCACAATGAAAGAGTTCAGGAAGAAATCTCCCATTCTTGCATCCTGAAATGCTACTACAAAGTTCTGATAGTAAAACTGTTTTGGAAGTGCCCATGGATTTACATCCGCTCCAATGAATTCTGCATTCTTCTTCAAACTCGCCATAAATACCCATGCAACCGGTACAATGATCGAAATAGCCAGAGCGATCAGAGCTACATAGATAAAAATCTTGTAAAGTACATGTGTAGGAATTCTGTGTTTTTTCTCATGCATATCTCTACTTCGCTCCTTTCTAGAATTCTAAGACTTCTCTGTCTGTAATCTTGTTTACAACTGCTGCCAGTATGAACGAGAAGAGGAATACAACAACTCCGATCGCCATACCGTATCCGTATACACCTGCTCCATATGCCTGCTTGTACATATAGTTCAGGAAAACTTCTGTCTTTCCGTTCGGGCCTCCGTCTGTCATGATCTGAACAAACAGGAAACTTAAGTTGATCGTACTGATGATATAGAATGTCAATGTAGTACGGATATTGCTCCAGATCAACGGCAAAGTCACCTGGAAGAAAATCTGAATCTCTGTTGCTCCATCCAGTGATGCGGCCTCATAGAGATCTTCCGGAATTGCTGCCATACTGGACATATACATGACCATATAATATCCGATTGCCTGCCATACCAGTGCAAAGATCACAGAATAAATAACAATACTCGGATCTCCCATCCACTGATGCTTTAATCCACTCAGATGAATCGCATCCAAAAATGTATTGAGCAGTCCTGTACTCGGATTGTAGATTGCACCGAAAATACCTGCAATAACAACAATACTCAAAATGTTTGGTATGTAAAAAATAATTCTGAAGAAATTCTTGCCTTTAAAGTTCCCTCTTGAAAGTAACGCCGCAAATAAAACTGCAAGAACGATCGTACAGATCATTACCATTACAATGATAAGAATCGAGTTCTGCATCGCTTCCAGAAAGTTCTTATCATCCATCAGTTTTACAAAGTTGCTGAATCCCACAAAACTCTTCTTATTTGTAATTCCACCCATGCGGTACAAGGACATGCGGAAGACATTGATCGTCGGAATAAATATAAAGATCGTTGCCAGAATTACAGCAGGCGCCAGACAAATGAATATAAATCTTCTCTGCGCTTTCTCCCTGTTCATAGATTTCCTCCTCCATACTGCTGTCTTTTAAAAACGGTGAGTTATCATAACTCACCGTTTCATGTCAGCCGAATATCACTCTTTTATTTCTCTAATGCGTCTGCGCATTTTTCCCAAGTCTCTACTAACTGTTTCTGCCATTCATCAACTGTCATATCGCCTGTGTTGATAGACTCGATCGGTCCGTAAACAGCTTTTGCCATATCCAGTCCTTCGATCGGAGCTGTTGTTGCCCATTTACCTGTAACAGCTACAACGTCATCTGCTGTTGCTGCTGCATAACAGTCTTTTGTAACACCGTCTGGAAGCTTGTCTGCTGCTCCTTTTACAGGAACTACTACTGGTGTATCAGATTCTTTTCCGGACTCTTTGTCTGTTGTCTTGTTGTTCAGACAGATATCAACTACTTCGTCAGAATACATGAATTTCACAAATTCTTTTGCAAGATCCATGTTCGGTGCATCAGCAGGTACCCACATCTGCTCTGTAAATGTGTATACAGACTGTGATTCATCTTCGCTCCATTTCGGAACACCCATCATACCCCATTCGTAATCTTCCGGAGTAGAAGCTGCCATCTCACCGATCACCCAGTTTCCGTTTGGCATAAATAATGCTTTTCCATCGATTACGTTCTGCTGATTGATCTTGAATCCACCGTCAGCGTTTGCATTGGAAACTGTATCTTCCTGTGTATAGTCTTTTCCTACAAGTTTTGCAACTGTATCAAGAACTTTCTTTCCTTCATCAGATGTCCATGTATTTGCATCATATTTTAATGCATCATTGTAGAAATCAAGTCCGCCTGCCTCCCATTGTCTCATGCAGTAATGCATAGAAGAATGCATCAAAGTATCCTGTTGTAGGGAATGTAAAGAGTGCATGTCCGTCTTTCTTAGCCTGCTCGCCAAGTGCGAAGAACTCATCCCATGTTGTCGGGATCTCGTACTGTTTTCCTTCACCTACCAATGTCGCATTGTACCAGAATCCTGTCGGTGTGTAGAAAATCGGTGCCAGATAAATCTTTCCGTCTCCGTATGGCTGTGCATCTGTACCATCCAGGATACCATCCAGCATCAGATTGACCTCCAACACATTAACGGTTTCTTCGCCAAAGATGCCAAGGAATCGTCCGTTGGTGCAGTTTTGGATGATCTCACGCACTTCATCTTCGGTCATATCATTTGCCTTTGCAATGCGTGCTACCTGATATTCCGCTGCTGCCGGGGAAATATGGGGATCAAGCCCACTGCCGGAACAGGTGACAAGGTCCACCGGAACAGCTGTTTCGTCCTTTTCAGGATTTGCATTGCGGAGCTTTTCTACACGTTCTGCCACAAGCTGTGCATATTCACTGCGGCTGTTTTTCATGATAATCGAAAGCATGACCCCTGCAATGCCTATTACCGCCACTTTAACAATATCCATACCGCACCCCTTACAGTGAGAAAATATCCTTAATGCTCTGGAATAAGTCCTTGATATACGGTATTATCCAGAAAAGTACAAGCACAAGTCCCGCAAGGCTTGTAAGGAACGCCTGTTCCTCCCTGCCGCTGTGTTTTAATACCTGATAAATCACGGATACCAGTATTCCAACGGCAGCTATTTTAAAAATCAATCCTACTTCCACTTGTGTACGCCCTCTCATATTATAATAATTGATATAACTACTCCAAGCATAACACCCAGACTTCTGTAAAGTCTTGTTTTGGCTGGCAGACATTTTTCCATGTCGCTTATCGCAGTCTCCACCTCCTGCATATATGCATCTATGACATTCTGCTGTGTCCTGCCGTCACTTAATCCCATACTGTTCCCCAACGCAACAAGCCGCTCTTTTTCAGCTGCGGATAAATGTGACATAACCAGTCCCTTTGTAAATTCTTCCTCCCACATCTGCCCAAACGGGCACTCCTTAATTTCTGAATTTCTGTTTGAAAGTGACACAAGTATTCCGTTAAACGGTGCCGTAACACGCTGTGCAATACTGCCGGCTGCCTCTAACAAAGGTGTCATGCCGTACCCTATTTCCCCGCGCAGAAGAAACATTATTTTCTTTAATTCACGCAGTTCAAGAAGCCTGCGTTTTAAATCCCTGCTCAACACCCATCCGTACGCCGATGTTGAAAAAACAATAAATGCAATGCCGCATATTTTGGTAAATGTACTCATATTATATTTCCCTCCCCATCATATATCCCGGTTATGCTGCCGATATGTTCCCTGTTACCTAACAGGATTATCCTTTCGAAAACTTTTTCCCCAAGCAGTGGTTTTAATGGTATTTTATGATATAATTCCTCCATGCTTGTCGCATGAACCGTGGCAATTATACGGCATCCGCAGTTTACCGCATACCGTATCGCCTGCACATCATCATCACTTCCGATTTCATCGACTGCGACCACTCCGGGACTCATGCTTCGTATAAGCATCATCATCCCCTGGGACTTCATACAGCCATCAAGCACATCCGTCCTCATCCCGACATCATTCTGCGGAACTCCCATATTACACGCAGCTATCTCACTGCGCTCATCTGCGATTCCCACAGTCATTCCCGCATGCCCCATGAAACCGTCCGATATATTCCTCACGATATCGCGTAGCAGCGTTGTCTTTCCGCAGCATGGTGCTGATACTATCAATGTGTTATATATATCCTTACCTGTGCTTTCATACAATTTGTCCATGATCATATCCGAACAGCCCCGTATCTGGTGCGCCATCCTTATATTTACGGCACAGATATTCCGTATTGTTTTTATCGAACCGGCCTCATACACAACCCGACCGCACAGACCGACTCTGTTGCCTCCGTTCATCGTGATAAAGCCTTTCTTGATTTCCTCCTCATATGCATACAGGGAATAATTGCTTATGTATTCGAGAGTTTCCTTTATATCCTCTTTCCCGACGATTACCGGCATGCCGTCCTTCGTGGCAATGCGTTCCCCTCCACTCATGCACACTATCATCGCTCTTCACGCCCTGTCAGGGG
>ENA-OPMP01000704-OPMP01000704.1-human-gut-metagenome-genome-assembly--contig:-NODE-704-length-16496-cov-2.874947_pt1 | contig 16496 bp, 13 predicted proteins | sample MGYA00241527_ERZ501751 | MGnify/ENA primary metagenome ERZ501751 (study PRJEB25962, sample SAMEA2042647) | human gut metagenome | biome: human gut; feature: human-associated habitat; material: faeces... | reverse complement strand
AGTGCTACAGGAAGTAAGCAAGCTGCGGTACCGGTGTTGGACAATACTGCGGACAGTACGGTACCAACGATCATCAGGCCGAACATCAGGCTGTTTTCGCCTGTGCCGCACATTTTAACTACGGTATTACCGATTTCTTGTGCAAGGCCGGTGTAGAACATGGAAGCGCCAACTACGAACATACCTGCGAACAGAACAACGGTGGAGTTAGACAGACCGCTGAATACTTGTTTTGCAGGAATCAAGCCTAAGAGGCCGCATGCGATAGCTGCGCCGGTAGCAGTAACTGCGAGAGGGATAAGTTCGGTTACAAATAATAATGCAACTACTGCCAACAAAATAAGACATTTGATTGCTGGGGACATTTTATGTTCCTCCTTTTAAAATTAATTTATATACAATGCCGAGGGAGGCATTCTATATCAGCTATTAATATGTAGTTTTCAAAGAACTTACGGAAATCGCTTATGTATTTTCTTGCATTTCCATGTACCTATTATAACACTATAAGCGTAAAATAAAAAGTTATTTTATTGAAAAATTTACATTATTAACGTAAATGGTGTTTTCTTGTTGCATACTTCTATATTGTGTTTTATGTACATTACTGTCATGGTGTTTTATTTTTATGCTTTTATATGCTTTTCCAGAATTAAGTTAAACTATGAGTAAATGATTTTTGAAACGTGCATAAGCCTTTTGTCTGAAAATTATCTTAATTCTCTTTATAAAATCTGCTCTGATAAATTGCAGCCTTCTGCTCCAAGGCCCATTATATCAAGGGTTTGCGATTCATATAATTTTTTAGTACCTTCTATAAGTTATTTTTAACAGCTGGTGCTAATTTCATTTTTTATGTTGAATGTAATCCAACAGTACATGTCCACTTATTGAGGACACAAAAATGCCATCTTTTTTGTTTAAAATGTGACAGTTTAGTATTCCGGACCGCTTTTTAGGCAAAAATTAAGAGGACGCGCCTTGCAGCGCGTCCTCAGGGGAGTTTCAGTATAAATTATTTACCAACAGGACCGATCATAGCCAACATGGTACCTGCAGCAACTGCAGTACCGATAACGCCTGCTACGTTAGGACCCATAGCATGCATCAGCAGGAAGTTGGACGGATTTGCTTTTTGGCCAACAACTTGAGATACACGAGCAGCCATAGGAACTGCGGAAACGCCAGCGGAACCAATCAACGGGTTGGTCTTGCCACCGTCTACCATGCACATAATCTTACCGAATACTACACCGCCCCAGGTGCCTGCAGCAAAAGCAACCAGACCTAAGCAGATAATCAGGATAGTCTGATAGTTCAGGAAGGCCTCAGCACTCATGGTAAGACCGGTACCGGTAGCCAGCATAATGGTTACGGTGTTCATCAGAGCGTTTTGTGCGGTGTCGGACAGACGATCCAGGCAGCCAGCTTCTTTGAACAGGTTACCAAGCATCAGCATACCAATCAGAGCAGTTACGGAAGGTAACAGCAGAGAAATAACGATGGTGCACATGATCGGGAAAGCAACCTTTTCAAAGTGAGAAACCGGACGCAGCTGTTGCATAACAATCTTACGATCTGCTTCAGTGGTGAACAGTTTCATGATAGGAGGCTGAATCAGCGGAACCAGAGACATGTAGGAGTAAGCAGCAACTGCGATTGCACCTAACAGCTGAGGAGCCATTTTAGCAGCCAGGTAAATGGAAGTCGGGCCGTCAGCACCACCGATGATGCCGATAGCAGCAGCTTCTTGTACGGTGAAGCCGAGGAGCATAGCGCCCAGCAGAGCTACGAATACACCGCCCTGTGCAGCAGCACCCAGGAGCAGGGTTTTCGGGTTAGCCAGCAGAGGACCGAAGTCGGTCATAGCGCCTACGCCCAAGAAGATCAACGGCGGGAATACTTCGTGGTGAATACCATACATGATAACGGACATAACACCAGGTTCTTCGAAACCGTTTTTAGGAATGTTAGCCAGAATACAACCGAATGCGATCGGGGACAGCAGTAAAGGCTCGAAACCTTTAGCAATAGCCATATAAAGCAGAAGCAGACCAACGCAGATCATGATTACATGACCGCCTGTCAGTGCAGAGAAGCCGGAGTCTGCCCATACAGAAGACAAAGCAACAAAAAATGCCTCAAACATGTGAATTTTTCCTCCTTGTTTCCCTTAATTGGGATGTTATAAGTGCAAATAAGCTCCACAATAATGCTACAACACTTTCATTTTAACTGTATCACCACAGTCTCCCCTAGTCTACCTGTGGTCTGCTTTGCAACGCAAGCAGAACATCAGAAAATGTCATTTCTTCTTATGAAGCTGCTTAAAGCAGCAGCACTGCTTTGAAACCTTGTTTCAGCTAAATCTTATTTAGCCTTGGTAGGATCAACTACCTGGATTAAACTCATCAACATGCCTAATCCGATTAGAACTCCAAAGACAATGGTCATATTGATAATGGCAATCAGCCACGGATTTGTTGTTACAGAACCCACTGTTTATCACCTCTTCCTAAGATAATTAAAGGGGAACTAAGTTCTATAAGCAAGATGCTTATCTTACTTTAATAAGTATAAAGTTATATTTTTTTATCTTCTGTTGCACAGGTCACACTGTTTTCCGTCAAACAGTTACTTTATTTACATTATTGCTTAACTTTACCTTCTATACTATTTCAAAAGTTCATTAATCGTTTTTGTTGCCTGTGCAACAGATTGTCATATTCAGTTTGCTAAAATAAATACTGCAAAGCAACAATTTAATATCCTCTCAGTTTTCAATTTGTCTAAAGAGAGATTGGGAGAATGCTGAAACGACTGCGAATTTAGTTTTGGCAATAAAAAATAACCAGCTGCGAACTGGTTATTTTTTTGCTTTCAAACAGCCGCGGCCTGATGACTGCAAGTCTATTTAAAGTTAAATAAAATCAAAACCCATCCGTTTTACCGGATGGGCTTCACTTTTAGGGGAGAGATGTTACAACAACTGTTTATTTAGCAACAGGGCCGATCATAGCCAACATGGTACCTGCAGCAACTGCAGTACCGATAACGCCTGCTACGTTAGGACCCATAGCATGCATCAGCAGGAAGTTGGACGGATTTGCTTTTTGGCCAACAACTTGAGATACACGAGCAGCCATAGGAACTGCGGAAACGCCAGCGGAACCAATCAACGGGTTGGTCTTGCCACCGTCTACCATGCACATAATCTTACCGAATACTACACCGCCCCAGGTGCCTGCAGCAAAAGCAACCAGACCTAAGCAGATAATCAGGATAGTCTGATAGTTCAGGAAGGCCTCAGCACTCATGGTAAGACCGGTACCGGTAGCCAGCATAATGGTTACGGTGTTCATCAGAGCGTTTTGTGCGGTGTCGGACAGACGATCCAGGCAGCCAGCTTCTTTGAACAGGTTACCAAGCATCAGCATACCAATCAGAGCAGTTACGGAAGGTAACAGCAGAGAAATAACGATGGTGCACATGATCGGGAAAGCAACCTTTTCAAAGTGAGAAACCGGACGCAGCTGTTGCATAACAATCTTACGATCTGCTTCAGTGGTGAACAGTTTCATGATAGGAGGCTGAATCAGCGGAACCAGAGACATGTAGGAGTAAGCAGCAACTGCGATTGCACCTAACAGCTGAGGAGCCATTTTAGCAGCCAGGTAAATGGAAGTCGGGCCGTCAGCACCACCGATGATGCCGATAGCAGCAGCTTCTTGTACGGTGAAGCCGAGGAGCATAGCGCCCAGCAGAGCTACGAATACACCGCCCTGTGCAGCAGCACCCAGGAGCAGGGTTTTCGGGTTAGCCAGCAGAGGACCGAAGTCGGTCATAGCGCCTACGCCCAAGAAGATCAACGGCGGGAATACTTCGTGGTGAATACCATACATGATAACGGACATAACACCAGGTTCTTCGAAACCGTTTTTAGGAATGTTAGCAAGAATACAACCGAATGCGATCGGGGACAGCAGCAAAGGTTCGAAACCTTTACCAATAGCCATATAAAGCAGAACCAGACCAACGCAGATCATGATTACGTGACCGCTGGTCAAAGCGGAGAAACCGGAATCTGCCCATACGGAAGACAAAGCAACGATAAATGCTTCCATTTAATATCCTCCCAATTTTCAATTTGTGGAAGGGGCTCTGCGAAAAGCCCCTTCCAAAGATCAAGGGTATTTAAGACTTACTGATATTGCGAACTATCGAGTAAGAATTAGAGAACGATCATAACGTCGCCGGTAGCAACAGTTTGACCTGCGGAAACGCGAACGTCGGAAACAGTGCCATCAGCCGGAGCCATGATTTCGTTTTGCATTTTCATAGCTTCCAGAATCAGCAGAACGTCGCCGGATTTAACAGCGTCGCCAGCTTTTACGTTAATGGACAGAACTTTGCCCGGCATAGGAGCGGAAACGGTGGTTGCACCAGCAGCAACCGGAGCAGCAGCTTTCGGAGCCGGAGCCGGAGCAGCTTTCGGAGCCGGAGCAGCAGCCGGAGCCGGAGCAGCTTTCGGAGCGGAAGCAACAACGCCTGCTTCTTCAACTTCAACTTCGTATGCGGTACCATTTACGGTGATAGTATACTTTTTCATGGATATAATCCTCCTTAAAATCTCGTTTTTTAATTAAAATTGCAAACTATATGCATTAGAAGCATTCTTTACGAACGCTAATAGCTTCAACACGACTGCTTACAGTCCATGCAGATTTAGCATCAATACGACGTACGCAAGCGATTTGGTCTGCGCTAACGCCGCAAGCTGCTACTGCTGCAGCGATAACAGCGATAATTTCGCTATCATCTTGAGCTGCTGCAACCGGAGCTGCAGCGGGAGCTGCTGCCGGTGTAGGAGCTACTGCCGGTTTAGCAACTTTTTTTTTAGTCGGATCGATAACTTGGAGTAAGTTCATCAATACGCCCAGAGCGATCAGTACGCCGAATACGATGGTCATATTGATTAAAGCAATCAACCAAGGATTAGTAGTAACAGGACCCATTTATTTCACCTCATCTTATCTTAAAATAGGTTGTTTAAGCACTAAGCAACTGCTTGTGAATTACAAAGGAATGTTGCCGTGGCGTTTTGCCGGACGGGTTTCGCGTTTGCTTTCCAGCATTTGCAGAGCGTTGATGATGGTGGGACGAGTATTTTTCGGTTCGATAACCATGTCAACCATGCCGCGCATTGCTGCTTGGTACGGAGTAGCAAAGTTGTCGATGTACTCTTTAGTCTTAGCTTCAACATCAGGATCTTTACGGAAGATGATGTTAGCAGCACCAGCAGGACCCATAACTGCGATTTCAGCGGTCGGCCATGCGATAACTTGGTCAGCGCCCAGGTCTTGAGAGCACATTGCCAGGTAGGAACCGCCGTAAGCTTTACGGGTAACCAGAGTGATTTTAGGAACAGTTGCTTCAGAGTAAGCATACAGCATCTTAGCGCCGTGACGGATAATGCCGCCGTATTCTTGGTTGCAGCCAGGCAGGAAGCCAGGAACGTCAACCAGGTTCAGCAGAGGAATGCCGAAAGCGTCGCAGAAGCGGATGAAACGAGCGGATTTATCGGAAGCGTTGATATCCAGGCAGCCAGCCATAACTTTCGGTTGGTTAGCAATGATACCTACGGTTTGACCATCCATACGAGCGAAGCAAGTGATGATGTTGGTTGCCCAGTATTTTTGGTTTTCATAGAATTCGCCGTTATCTACGATAGATTTGATTACATCATACATATCGTAAGCTTGGTTGGAGTTGTCCGGCAGCAGAGTGTTCAGGCTGTCGTCGGTACGCATCGGGTCATCACCAGTCTCTACGATCGGAGCACCTTCAACGTTGTTGGAAGGCAGGAAGGAGAGCAGGTAACGGATTTGTTGCAGGCAGTCTTCGTCGTTTTCAGCAGCGAAGTGAGCAACACCAGAAGTGCTGTTGTGGGTCATAGCGCCACCCAGTTGTTCTTGGGTTACATCTTCACCGGTAACGGATTTAACTACTGCAGGGCCGGTAATGAACATTTTGGAAGTGTTCTTTACCATGTAGATGAAGTCAGTCAGTGCCGGGCTGTATACAGCGCCGCCAGCGGAAGGACCCATAATTGCAGAAATCTGAGGAACTACGCCGGAAGCAATGGTGTTCTCGAAGAAGATTTTACCATAGCCAGCCAGAGCGTCGATAGCTTCTTGGATACGAGCACCGCCGGAATCGTTCAGGCCAACAAGCGGAGCACCCATTTTCAGTGCCAAGCGTTGTACTTTAACGATTTTAGCAGCATGCATTTCGCCGAGGGAGCCACCTTCAACGGTGAAGTCCTGTGCGAATACATAAACCAGACGGCCATCGATGGTGCCGTAACCGGTGGTTACGCCTTCACCAGGCAGTTCTTTCTTTTCTTGACCGAAGTTGTAGCAACGATGACGTACAAAACGGTCGAGTTCTACGAAGGAACCTTCGTCGAGGAGAGCAGCGATTCTTTCACGAGCAGTCATTTTGCCGGATTCATGTTGTTTAGCAACACGTTTTTCGCCACCAGCAGCCAGAATTACTTCGGCTTTTTTGAGCATTTTCTCAATTTTTTCTTGAGTAGACAAATCTTACACCTCCATCATTATTGGGAGAACAAATTTATACACAGATGCTGAAGATATATCACTTGTATATCTTCAGCATTATGTAGCTTAAATTATGGGACCTTAAATCGCCCTGAATCTACGCAGCTAATAAATTAGTCTTTGTAGGTTGCAGCCGGTTGGCACAGCTCGAGCAGCAGGCCAGCAGATTTCGGATGAATGAAAGCAATTTTCATTTGGCCAGCACCGTTACGAGGAGCTTTGTCGATCATGCGAACGCCAGCTTCGGTCAGGTCAGCGATAGCTGCTTTGATGTCGTCAACGCGCAGAGCCATATGTTGGATGCCAGGGCCGTTTTTAGCAATGTATTTGCCAATAGGACCATCGTTGTTTTCAGTGATATCAACAAGGAGCTCAATCAGGGTCTCGCCGCAGGGAACAAATACGGTAGCAACACCTTGTTCTTTAACTTCTTCAGTACCGGTAGCTTTCAGGCCCAGTACCTCAGTGTAAATTTTTGCAGCTTCTTCCAAGGTACCAGCGCAAGCGATACCTACATGGTCAACACAAATAGTTTTGAATGCCATAATAAATTCCTCCTAAAATTGTTTTTTTGGCGGTTTATTTTAAAACCTTGCCAACAATATCATCAACGACAGAGTACGGCTCAATCTCGCGGGACTGCATTTTAACAACCAGGTTGTCAAATTCATCCGTTTGAATGACGTTCTTGTCGATGTAGCGATTTACATGGTCATTAAGCATAGCGGTAACCTCGTTTTTAATACGAGCTTTACGGATATCGTTTAATTTACCACTCTCAATCAAATATGCCTTGTGTGCCTCAATAGAGTCCACAACAGCCTCTATACCTTCACCCTTGCTGGCAATGGTCCTGTTAATCGGAGGACGCCAGCCAACATGTTCGGGATTTAATTCGAGCATCATCTCAATCTCAATGTTGAGCTTGTCTGTACCTTCACGATCAGCTTTGTTAATCGTGAACAGGTCACCGATTTCAAGTATACCTGCTTTAATAGCTTGGATATCGTCGCCCATGCCAGGAATTACTACTACCATAGTAGTATCTGCGGTCTTAACAATATCAACCTCAGATTGTCCTACGCCTACGGTTTCAACGATAATAACATCCATGCCGAAAGCATCCATTAATTTAACAGCGTCGCCTGCTTTCTGGGACAGGCCGCCAAGACTGCCGCGTGTTGCCATAGAGCGTACGAAGATACCTTCGTCTGCGGTCAGATCCATCATTCTGATACGGTCGCCTAAGATTGCGCCGCCAGAATACGGGCTAGTGGGGTCAATTGCTACGATACCTACGGTCTTGCCGCGTTTACGGTATTCTTTAGCCAATTTATCAGTCAGAGTACTTTTACCTGCACCCGGAGGGCCAGTGATACCAATTACATAAGCATTACCAGTATGAGGATAAATCTCTGTCATAATTTTGACAGCATCATCGTATTCATTTTCAACAGCAGTGATTGCTTTAGATAATGCAAGACGAGAATGATTTAATAATTTATCTACTATTTCCATAATTCACACCGCCTTGTTTTTGGATAGTGAATATTTTATAAGGCAAGCCGGGACAAACCCGGCTTGCTTTAAGGGATAAAATTATTTAACGTTAGCGTTGATGAAATCAACAATTTTGCTGGTCGGGGTGCCCGGAGTGAATACTTCAGCAATGCCAGCAGCTTTCAGGCCAGGGATGTCAGCGTCAGGAATAACGCCGCCGCCGATAACCAGAACGTCGTTCAGGCCTTTTTCTTTCAGCAGTTCAACTACTTTCGGGAAAAGGGTGTTGTGAGCGCCGGACAGCAGGGACAGTGCAACAACGTTTACGTCGTCTTGCAGAGCAGCTTCAGCGATTTGTTCCGGAGTCAGACGGATACCGGTGTAGATAACTTCAAAACCAGCGTCGCGCAGAGCACGAGCTACAACTTTAGCACCGCGGTCATGGCCATCCAGACCCGGTTTAGCAACTAAAACTTTAACGTTAGCCATTATAGTTTACCTCCGTATATTGGTTGTGTTTACAAATTAGAGAGTGGTATGAGGTTGGTATTCACCGAATACTTTTCTCATAACGCCGCAGATTTCGCCTTCGGTTGCGTATGCACGAACTGCATCCAGAATCAGAGGCATCAGGTTTACATTTTCATCTGCGCATCCAGCTTCCAGAGCTTTCAGAGCAGCTTCTACAGCAGCGTTGTCACGGCGAGCTTTCAGAGCAGCAATCTTTTCAGCTTGCAGCTTGCCTACAGAACCGTCTACGCGCAGCAGGTTTTTCGGAGCTTCTTCTTCTTGAGTGAATTTGTTAACGCCAACGATGATACGGTCGCCTTTTTCGATTTCCATCTGCCATTTGTAAGCAGAGTCTTGGATTTCTTTTTGGATGTAGCCTTTAGCGATAGCTTCAGGAGCGCCACCGATTTCGTCAATTTTCTTAATGTATTCCCAAGCTTCAGCTTCGATCTTGTCGGTCAGAGCTTCTACATAGTAGGAGCCGCCCAACGGATCAACGGTGTCAGCCAGGCCGGATTCGTAAGCAACGATTTGTTGGGTACGCAGAGCGATGGTTACAGACTCAGTGGTCGGCAGTGCCAAAGCTTCGTCTTTGGAGTTGGTGTGCAGGGATTGAGTACCACCCATTACAGCAGCAGCAGTTTGCAGAGCAACACGAACGATGTTGTTGTTCGGTTGTTGAGCGGTCAGCATGGAGCCGGCGGTTTGGGTATGTACACGCAGCATCATGGATTTCGGTTTTTTAGCACCGAAACGCTCTTTCATAACTTTGGCCCATACACGACGGGAAGCACGGAATTTAGCAACTTCTTCGAGTACGTTGTTATGAGCATTCCAGAAGAAGGACAGACGACCTGCAAATGTGTCAACGTCCAGACCAGCTTTGATAGCAGCTTCTACATAAGCGATACCATCAGCAATGGTGAATGCGATTTCCTGAGAAGCGGTGGAACCAGCTTCACGGATATGGTAACCGGAGATGGAAATGGTGTTCCACAGCGGTACGTTCTTGGAGCAATATTCAAAAATGTTGGTGATCAAACGCATGGACGGTTTCGGCGGGAAAATGTAAGTGCCGCGAGCAGCATACTCTTTCAGAATATCGTTCTGAATGGTACCACGCAGTTTGTCAGCGGAAACGCCTTGTTTCTCAGCTACTGCAATGTACATAGCCAACAGTACGGAAGCAGGAGCGTTGATGGTCATAGAAGTGGATACTTTATCCAGGGAAATTTGGTCGAACAGGATTTCCATGTCAGCCAGGGAGTCGATAGCTACGCCTACTTTACCAACTTCGCCTTCAGCCATCGGATCGGTGGAATCATAACCGATCTGGGTCGGCAGGTCGAATGCGCAGGACAGGCCGGAACCACCGTTAGCCAGCAGGTAACGATAACGTTTGTTGGATTCTTCAGCGGTGGAGAAACCAGCATACATACGCATGGTCCAGAAACGGCCACGATACATGGTCGGTTGAACACCACGGGTGTAAGGATATTCACCGGGGAAGCCCAGTTTAGTCATGTAGTCAAAGTTTTCACCAAGATCTACCGGGGTGTACAGTCTGTTAGGAACCAGGTTTGCGCGTTCAGGTTTTTTTACCAGTTTAGCTTCAACTTCAGCATGATATTTCTCTAAACCGGCTTTAATTTCTTCAAATGCCATTCTCAAATCCTCCTTAAAATATTTGTGTTTCATATTTCGGATTGGACGGTTCCGAAATGATGGTGAGAGTGTTCCGTCTATGACGGCTATATATGGCAAAGTCTAGGGTGAGACTTCGTCAACTAAGTTTATTTGACAAAGCCTTGGGTAAAGCTTTGTCTATGTATACCTGCCGGCGGGAATCTCACCCACCGGCAAGCACATTACATAGTTTAACCTATTTTGCAAAACTTAACAAGGGGTTTCGCAAAGTTTTTTTAAAATTATTTACCTTCAACCATGCCTTCCATGGAACCGGTTTCAGCAAACAGTTTGTAGCAATCGAATGCTTCTGCCAGGATGTGCGGGGTTTGGCTGTTGCCGCAAGCTTCGCAAGCGCGTTTGAAGTAATCATACAGCCAAGGTTGATATTTCGGGTTAGCGATCTGATCGATGATGATCGGAGCTTTCTCTTTCGGGCTCAGGCCACGCAGGTCAGCAACGCCACGTTCGGAAACGATAACGTCAACGTCCAGAGTAGCATGGTCGATATGGCTGCAGAACGGAACTACGGAAGAAATCTTGCCGCCTTTTGCCAGGGAGTTGGTGAAGAATACGGTCAGGTAGCCGTTACGAGCGAAGTCGCCGGAACCGCCAACGCCGTTCATCAGCTTGGTGCCGCAAACATGAGTGGAGTTTACGTTACCATAGATATCAACTTCAATAGCGGTGTTCATTGCGATTACGCCGATACGACGAGCAACTTCAGGACTGTTGGAGATTTCTTGCGGACGGAGCAGCAAGTATTTTTTGTAGTGTTCTACGTTCTCGTAGAATTTCTTTTGGCACTCAGGAGACGGAGTCAGAGCGGTACCGGAAGCAACGCGGAGTTTACCAGAGTCGATCAGGTCGAACATACCATCTTGAATAACCTCAGTGTAAACGGTCAGGTCTTCGAAATCGGAGTTAACCAGACCATTGATAACTGCGTTAGCAACAGAGCCTACGCCGGATTGCAGCGGCAGCAGGTTTTTCGGCAGACGGCCTTCTTTAACTTCATTTTTCAGGAAGTTAACGAGGTTAGCGCCCATATGTTTAGCGTCTTCGTCAATTTCGCCCAGCGGACGAACTTTATCAGTAATGTCACAAGGTACAACTGCAACGATTTTATCTACTTCGCAAGGAATGTAGGTGGTACCGATGCGGTCTTCCGGTTTTTCAATAGGAATAGCTTTGCGGTACGGAGGATCCAGAGGAACATAGGAGTCATGCATGCCTTCCAGACCTACCGGTTGAGTGGTGTTAACTTCAACGATAACCTTTTTAGCGCCAGCTACATAAGAGGAGCTGTTGCCCATGGAAGTGGTCGGGATCAAGCCTACTTTGCCATCGCCGAGGTCGTTGATTTTGCAAACTTCAACGATTGCAACATCCGGACCGGTCGGACGGCCAGCCATGAAGCCATAGCGAACCATTTGAGCCATGTGGGACAGATGAATATCAGCGTATTTTACTTTACCAGCGTTGATAGCTTTACGCATGGTGCCGTTGGTCTGGTAAGGCAGACGACGGTCAATAATGCCAGCTTCAACCATTGCTTGGTCGATTTCAGGACCAACAGATGCGCCAGTCCAAACGTTAACTTTGAAAGGAGTTTTTTTGCCCTTTTCAGCAAGAGCCAGAGGAACAGCTTTCGGATAGCCAGACGGTGTAAAACCGCTGACACCTAAATTGTCACCATCTTTTACGAATTCTGCAGCAGCTTCAGCGCTCATCACTTTGTCAGCTACTACGTCACAAATGCGATCTTTAATATCGATCATGTTTACCTTCCTCCTTTTAATTAGGACATTGAGTTTTTATAAGGGTGTTACCCCTTTGCATATAACTTATCAGCAATACCTTGCGGCATTACGAATAAGATATTACCGTATATCAAGCTCTTCACAAATATTTCATACTTGACTATATAGTCATTTCGACATATAAGAGAAAACTCCTGCTTGTACTATAAATATTTTTTCAAAGGCTTCTTTACTATCTGCTACAATTATAACACATTTTCAGAAAAACTTCACTTTTTTCTGTCAAATTTTTCCTGTGTTTTACATAGCAGGCAAATTGCACTCAACGATATATATAATACCAATAAAATTGTAACACTGCAAGCTTTTTCTTTACAAATTTACAAAACACCCCCTTCTTTTCAAGGAAAAAAAGGGGGTGTTGTATTATCCAGATAGAACAATTAACGGTTTTGCGCGTGGTAGTGTGTGTGTAATAGACTATGCGCCCTCTCGGAAAGAGGTTTACCTAACCAAGTATCATAAAGTGTTTTTATTTCCTGGTTTTCGTGCGATTTTCGTAATTCGCTTGTACGGTCGCAATTAAAAATAGCTTCACGGCGTTTTTGCCTGATAGAAGCATCTACCGGAACCGGCTGACCGCCGCCGCCGATGCAGCCGCCCGGGCAGGCCATAACCTCAATAAACTGATAATCCGCTGTACCTGCTTTAATGCGTTCCAACATCATTTTAGCAGATTTAAGCGTATGTACTACGGCAACCTTCACGGATACACCTGCTACATCAATAACAGCTTCACGTGTCTGCTCCATGCCGCGCACCTCATTATATTCAAGCTTCGGCAGTTCCTTGCCGGCAACAACTTCGGCCACAGTACGCAGAGCCGCTTCCATTACGCCGCCGGTTGTGCCGAAGATAACTGCGGCACCGGTGCCGGTTCCCAGAGGTGAATCAAATTCTGCTTCTTCCAGCGCATTAAAGTCAATGCCCGCCTCGCGGATCATACGTCCCAGCTCACGTGTAGTGATAACTACATCTACGTCGCGATAACCGCTGGCGCACATTTCCTCGCGTGCAGCCTCAGCCTTTTTCGCAGTACAGGGCATTACGGATACACTGACGATTTTAGCCGGGTCAATGCCTGCACGTTCCGCAAAGTAGGTTTTGGCAACAGCGCCGAACATCTGCTGCGGAGATTTGGCAGTAGACAGATGCGGCAGCAGCTCAGGATATTTCAGCTCAATCATATTTACCCAGCCGGGGCTGCAAGAGGTAATCATCGGCAACACGCCACCGTTCTGCAAGCGCTGCAGGAACTCGTGCCCTTCCTCCATAATAGTAAGGTCGGCAGAGAAGTTTGTATCAAAAACCTTGTCAAAGCCTAAATGACGCAATGCCGCCACCATTTTGCCGGTAACAACCTGACCTGCCGGAATGCCCAGCTCTTCGCCCAGGGCTACGCGCACTGACGGAGCAGTTTGTACTACAACAACCTTCTCAGGATTATTGATTGCATCCCAAACCTTGTCTGTATCATCCTTTTCCACGATAGCGCCTGTCGGGCAGACATCGGCACACTGGCCGCAGTAGGTGCAGGCACTGTTGAGCAAATCATGCTCAAAGGCTGTAGATACCATGGTGTTGAAGCCACGGCCGGCAAAGCTGTAAACGCTCATACCCTGCACATCACGGCAGACACGGATACAACGGCCGCAGAGAATGCATTTTTCCTGATCGCGTACCAGTGACGGATTGCTGTTATCAATAGTACGCGCTCTTGTTTCGCCACCCTCGAAGCGCAGCTTACGCACGCCCAAATCAGCGGCAATTTTCTGCAGCTCGCAGTCACCGTTCTTCTGACAGCACAGGCAATCCTTCGGATGATTAGTCAAAAGCAGCTCCAGCACTGTTTTGCGTGCTTCGCGTACCTTGGAGGTATTAGTTTTTACTACCATACCCTCGCTTACGGGATATACGCAGGAAGCAACCAGAGTGCGTGCACCGCTGGCTTCTACCATGCACAGGCGGCAGGCACCCTCCGGACGCAGGTCCGGATGATAGCACAGCGTAGGAATATAAATACCCGCGCTGCGTGCAGCCTCCAGGACACTGGAGCCTGCGGGGGCCTGAATCTGTTTTCCATCAATTGTCAAATTAACCATCTGCATCATCAGTCCCCTCCTTATGCCTTGCTGATTGCCTTAAACGGGCACGCCGTCATGCAGGCACCGCATTTAATGCATTTGTTCTGGTCAATAACATGTTTTGTTTTCGGCGAACCGCTGATAGCCTGTACCGGGCACTGACGTGCGCACAGCCCGCAGCCGCGGCAGACATCGCTGATTTCGTAATGCAGCATCTTTTCGCAGACGCCTGCAGGACAGCGCTTCTCTTTGATATGCGCTTCGTATTCATCTCTGAAATATTTCAGGGTGCTCAAAACAGGGTTAGGAGCGGTTTGTCCCAAGCCGCAAAGAGCTGTTTCCTTGATATTCTTGGCAAGGTTTTCCAGCAGCTCGATATCGCCCTCGCGTCCCTGGCCCTCCGTAATACGGGTAAGGATTTCCAGCATACGCTTCGTGCCTTCGCGGCAGGGAGTACATTTGCCGCAGGATTCCGACTGCGTAAAGTTCAGGAAGAACTTGGCAACGTCAACCATGCAGGTATCCTCATCCATAACAACCAGACCGCCGCTGCCCATCATAGCACCGGCAGCAATCAGGGAATCATAATCAACAGGCAAATCCAGCATGCTTTCAGGCAGACAGCCGCCGGACGGGCCACCGATCTGTACAGCCTTAAACTTTTTACCGTTGGTAATACCGCCGCCGATATCATAGATAATTTCGCGCATGGTAATACCCATAGGCACCTCTGCCAGACCGGTATTATTGATTTTGCCGGTCAAAGCGAAAACCTTGGTGCCCTTTGATTTTTCGGTACCAAGCTGGCAGTACCAGTCTGCACCGTTAACGATAATCTGTGCAACATTGGCAAAGGTTTCTACGTTGTTGATATTCGTCGGCTTGCCCCACAGGCCGCTGACCGCAGGGAAAGGCGGACGCGGACGCGGCATGCCGCGCTTGCCTTCGATAGAAGCCATCAGTGCAGTTTCTTCGCCGCAGACGAAGGCACCGGCACCCTCTTTAATATGAATAGTAAAGCTGAAATCGCTTTCAAAAATATGCTCGCCTAGCAGGCCCATTTCTTCAGCCTGAGCAATAGCGGTACGCAAGCGTTTGATAGCCAGCGGATATTCCGCACGTACATAGATATAGCCTTCATCCGCACCCATAGCATAACCACAGATAGCCATGCCTTCCAATACACGGTGCGGGTCACCCTCCAATACGCTGCGGTCCATAAATGCGCCCGGGTCGCCCTCGTCGGCGTTACAGCATACATACTTCTGATCGGCGTCCTTGACAAGGTTTCTTGCAAGCTGCCACTTCTTGCCTGTAGGGAATCCGCCGCCGCCTCTGCCACGCAGACCCGAATCAAGAATTACCTGAATTACATCATCGGGAGTCATTGTCTTGAGCACCTTTCCGAGTGCCTCATAACCGTTTCTTCCGATATATTCGTCAATACATTCGGGATTGATTACACCGCAGTTTCTCAGTGCGATTCTGTGCTGCTTTTTATAGAAGTCGGTTTCCTTGAGCGACTTTATCTCGTTTTCTGCGACTGTTTCATCGTATACAAGACGTGTAACGATACGTCCCTTGAGCAGATGCTCCGAAACGATTTCAGCAATATCCTCTTCCTTTACCATCGAGTAGAATGTACCCTCAGGATAAACGATCATAATAGGACCGAGCGCACACAGACCGAAACATCCTGTGCGGACTACCATAACTTCATCGGTAAGACCGTTCTTGTCGATTTCTTCCTGTAATCTTTTGGCAATTTTAACACTGCCTGAAGAAGTACAACCGGTACCACCGCATATCAATACTTGTGAACGATACATATATTAGTTTCCTTTCAGATTTTACATAGCGGAGTTTATCGTGTACTTCGTTACAACGTTGCCGCCGATAATGTGCTGTTCGATTACTTCTACAGCCTTTTCAGATGTCATATTGACGTAGGTTACCTTTTCCTTGCCGGGTGTGATGACTTCAACAACAGGCTCATACTGGCAAAGACCGATACAGCCTTCCTGTATTACCATTACGTCTTTTATGCCCTTTTCCTGTATCCCGTCGGAAAATGCTTTGAGAACAGGTCTTGCCCCTGCCGCAATTCCGCAGGTCGCCATTCCGACAACAATTCTTGTGCAGTCCGATGCTTCGCTTCTCAGGTTCACAACGTTCTGCATCTTGTCACGGATAGCAGCTAATTCTTCAAGAGATTTCATATCTTAAATTATCCTTTCGTGGTCGTTAATATTTGATGCCGCCGTTTACCT
>ENA-OPMP01000687-OPMP01000687.1-human-gut-metagenome-genome-assembly--contig:-NODE-687-length-16757-cov-2.576817_pt1 | contig 16757 bp, 15 predicted proteins | sample MGYA00241527_ERZ501751 | MGnify/ENA primary metagenome ERZ501751 (study PRJEB25962, sample SAMEA2042647) | human gut metagenome | biome: human gut; feature: human-associated habitat; material: faeces... | reverse complement strand
AAAAATGGAGCGCCAGCGGGAACTGCCGGTATGGCAAAACGGTTGGAAGGAATTCAGATTGTGCTTGTTCCGAAGAATGGCGCAGCACCGTCTGTAAATTATCAGGGCATTCGCAGTGTGCAAAGTCGGTCGTATATCCAACGATAAAAGCACGGATTTATGCGCATTATAGTAGATGGTGAAAAAATATTTACAAAAATAGAAAAAAGTTGTTGACAAAGGGCAATCAAAATGATAATATATGTCTTGCGTTGAGCGTGAGCGACACGCAAGAGAATGCGGGAGTGCTGGAATTGGCAGACAGGCTAGACTAAGGATCTAGTGATGGCAACGTCGTGTGGGTTCAAGTCCCATCTCCCGCACGAAGAGAAAGAGAGATAGCAATTATCTCTCTTTTCTTTTTATATACATATGTTAAAATAGCAGCAGGAGCTGGATAAGGAGATAAAAGTCATGGCAAAGACGAAAAAATCAGACAATTTGGAATATTGCAGAGGAATTCGTGTGATGGATGTCGCGGTGTATGTATTTGCATTGTTGGCGTTTGGTGTGTATCCACTGATTTACGATGACCATTATTTTAATATTACGATCACAAAATATCATTTCTTTTTATATGCGGCCGGTATCTATCTGGCGCTTGCATTGATCGGTTATGTTGTGGAGGCAAATCTGAAGAATTATTATAAGTATGATTCTTTGCTCGTCGAGGATACCGGGAAGAAACGGTTCTTGCGACCGGAGTTTTATGCACTTGCATTCCTGATGGCAAACTTTTTTGCATGGCTTTGTGCAGATAATAAAAAAGATGCTTTTTATGGCTTGCAGGGCAGACGGATGGGCCTTTGCATGTATCTGGTTCTGATGATCGTATTCGTTGTGTTGGCACAGCGTGTGCGTCCACAGATGATCATGTTTATCTTTTTTGCTGCGGCGAATGCATTTGCGTATGCGGTTGCAATCGGACAGCATATGGAGCATGATTTCCTGAATCTGCGTTATAACATTGCATCAAATCAATATACGAAATTCATATCAACATTCGGAAATATCAATATGTATGCAAGTTATCTGTCCATCTCGATTCCAGTGTTGTTGGCAGTGTTTGCATTTTGTAAGAACTGGTTTTCGCGTATTCTGTCAGGAATCCTACTGATCGCGGCTGGTTGCAATATTCTGATTGCAAACAGTGACAGTGTATTCCTTGGTATTTTTGCTGGCGTTGTTGTGGTGACAATCCTTGCATTTATGCAGGGCAGACTGCGGTATAGTTCGTTTGCAGTGTTTTTATTGTTTGTCGGCAATCTGGTGCTTGGGTTTATCAATAAATATGGACATACAAGATATGACAAAAAACGGGGCGGACTTGCAATCGCCTTAAACCGGCTGGATATTGCATTTGTGTTATGTGGAGCAGCGCTGCTTGTATTTGCAGTTGTGTGTGTCTGCAACTGGAAGCTTGGCACGAGGGTTGCAGCATGGAATAAAAAGAAGATTGTGCTGATTGTCTGTGGTGCGTGTGTGGCGCTTGGCGTGATTGGTATTATTGTTTTGGCGGTAACTGGCTCTTCGTTACTGACATTCAATGATAAATGGGGCAGTTATCGTGGTTACATCTGGAGAAAGATTGTGGAAGTGTATGGTGATGCACCGTTTGTAAATAAGCTGTTTGGATATGGAAATGAGTCGGTACGTGTGACACTCAAGGCGGCATGCTACAATGAGATGGTTCAGGTCACGGGTAAAGTGTATGACAATGCGCATAACGAGCTGTTGCAGTACTTATTTACCACAGGTATTGTTGGTATGCTTTCTTATCTGGCATTGGTCGGAAGCAGTATCGTCTATATGTTTAAGCATGCAAAGGAGCATGCATGGATCAGTGTGTGTCTGGCAGCGACAGTTGGATATTTCGCGCAGAGCATCCTGAATCTGAATCAGCCGATTACAACACCACTGTTCTTTGTATTTATGGCAATGGGCGTTGGTACTGTGAATTATTGTAGAAGAGTGAAGGAGTTAGAGAAACGTGCTTGAATTTCTGGTTCATAAGTGCATAAAGGATGCGGATGAGATTGAACGCCCGGAAGTGCGGAAACGGTACGGCTTTTTCTCCTCCATCGTCGGAATCATCTGCAATGTGATCTTGTTTGCAAGTAAGCTTGCAATCGGTCTGATCGCCGGATCTATCTCGATTGTATCAGATGGTGTGAATAACTTATCGGATTGTGCAACTTGTATCGTGACGATGTTTGGGTATAAGATGGCAGCGAAGCCAGCCGACCGGGATCATCCGTTTGGACATGGGCGGATGGAATATCTGACTTCGCTTGTGATCGCGGCTGCGATTGTGGCGGTTGGATTTGAGTTGCTGCGAAGCTCGGTGGAGAAGGTCATGCATCCGGAGCGTGTAACGTTTTCATTTCTTGCTCTTTTGGTGCTGGTGCTTTCCATGCTGGTGAAGATTGGGATGGGAGTTATGAACCGGAAGCTTGGCACGAAGCTTTCTTCATCCATAATGCTTGCAACTTCGAAGGATAGCTTCAGCGATGTGTTTGCAACACTGGCAACCACAATCGCACTTGTGATGTCGGCATTTTCGGATCTTCCGATGGATGGTATCATGGGAATCGTGGTGTCAGTCATGATTATGCTTTCCGGTTTTGGTATTGTGAAAGATACGGTGGATCAGCTGCTTGGACAGCCGGCGGATGAGGAGTTAGTTGCAAAGATCCGGGAGCTTGTGATGGAGAATATGTTCTGTCATGGCATGCATGATCTGATCATACACAGCTATGGTCCAGGAAATCTGATTGGTAGTGTGCATGTGGAAGTGGACTGTCATGAAAATATCATGGAGATTCACGATGCGATTGATGAGTTAGAACGGAACATCTACGATGAATTGCAGGTACATATGACGATCCACATGGACCCGATTGATTACAATGATGAGAAGACGAATGTTTGCCGTGATATGATGGCGGGGATTTTAAAGGAAATCGATGAAGGTCTTACGATGCATGATTTTCGGATTGTGTCGGGACCAACGCATACCAATCTGATCTTTGATGTGCTTGTGCCATATGAATGTAAGAAGACAGAAGCACAGATTAAGTCTGAGATCCAGCAGAAGCTTGCGGAGAAACAGGATACATATTATACAGTAATTACGTTTGATAAAGGATATTGTTGACAAACGGAAAATCATCATATATAATTTTCATATCATTGTGAATGATAGCAAAGGCGAGGAAGAGAACAAGTAGTGTTTGCGAGCAGCTGCCACAGAAAGTAGCCGGTTGATGAGAGGCGCGGTAAGTCGGAAACATGAATACATCTCGGAGCTGCTCCCTGAACGCTTGTCAAGTAGGGGCAGACGGATTGGCACACGTTACAGATGCTGAAGTATTGATATCGATACTTGCAAAGGCGGTTATCGTGAGGTAAGCGTGAAATAAGGTGGTAACACGGAGTATACTTCGTCCTTATATTTTTATAAGGGCGTTTTTTAATGCCCAAAAAAGAAAATATATTTTGGAGGAAAGAAAGATGACATTGTACGAAGAACTTGTAGCAAGAGGTTTGATTGCACAGGTAACAAACGAAGAGGAGATCAGCCGTCTGATCAATGAAGGAAAGGCAACGTTCTATATTGGATTTGATCCGACCGCAGACAGCCTGCATGTAGGACATTTTATGGCACTTTGTCTGATGAAGCGTCTGCAGATGGGTGGCAATAAGCCAATTGCTCTGATCGGTGGTGGTACCGCAATGATCGGTGATCCATCCGGACGTACCGATATGCGTCAGATGATGACACCGGAGACCATTCAGCACAACGTAGACTGTTTTAAAAAGCAGATGAGCCGTTTCATCGATTTCGGAGAAGGCAAGGCAATGCTGGTAAACAATGCCGACTGGCTGATGGATTTAAACTACATTGATGTACTGCGTGATGTTGGTGCACATTTTTCCGTAAACCGCATGCTGACAGCAGAATGTTACAAGCAGCGTATGGAAAAAGGATTAAGCTTTCTGGAGTTTAATTACATGATTATGCAGAGTTACGATTTCTACACACTGTACCAGAAATATGGATGTAACATGGAATTCGGTGGAGATGACCAGTGGAGCAACATGCTCGGTGGTACGGAACTGATCCGCCGGAAGCTTGGAAAAGATGCGTATGCCATGACGATCAATCTGCTTTTAAACTCTGAGGGAAAGAAGATGGGAAAAACACAGTCCGGTGCCGTATGGCTTGATCCGAACAAGACTTCTCCGTTTGACTTCTTCCAGTACTGGAGAAATGTGGCAGATTCCGATGTGTTAAAGTGCATCCGCATGCTGACCTTCCTGCCATTGGAGCAGATCGATGAGATGGACAAATGGGAAGGTGCCAAGCTGAATGAAGCAAAAGAGATTCTCGCTTATGAGCTGACCAAACTGGTACACGGTGAGGAAGAGGCAAAGAAAGCCAAAGAGGCATCCCATGCACTGTTTGCAGGCGGCGGGGTTTCTGCACATATGCCGACGGTTGAAGTGACTGCAGATGATCTGTACAATGACAAGCTCGATATCATGGCAGTTCTTGTAAAGGCTTCTCTGTGTGAGAGTCGTTCCGATGCACGTCGTGCCGTACAGCAGGGTGGAGTCTCTGTGGACGGTGAGAAAGTTACAGACATCAGGACCAGTTACACGCTCGACGAGTTTGCCGGAGAAGGAAAGGTCGTAAAGCGTGGTAAGAAGAAGTTTGCAAAAGTCATCAGTAAATAAGAAGTTCGTATTGACTAACTCAAAGACCGTTTGTTATAGTTTACCTAATTCATAGACAAAAGTATGTGAGGGAGTAGTTCGCACATTGTGTGACTTGTCAACATACCGGTCATTTGGACCTGGCAAGCCTTAAAGAATGAGACTCATGTGCACCGGAAAAACGTGGTTGCAGTCGCGCTTTTCGTTGGTGTACATTGGGTCTCTTTTTGATATATAAGGACAGAAGCGCAAGGTATGAATCCCTTCACAAAAGGAGAACATAAGAATGGTAATCGAGTTATTTCTGATTGGTGTCGGACTCTCGATGGATGCATTTGCGGTATCCGTCTGCAAGGGTCTTGGCATGGAAAAAATCAACAAAAAACATGCGTTTCTGATTGGATTGTATTTCGGAGGATTTCAGGCACTGATGCCGTTTCTCGGCTGGGCGCTGGGAATCCGCTTTCAGAAATACATTACTTCGGTCGATCACTGGATCGCCTTTTTCCTGTTGCTGTTTATCGGTGGAAAGATGGTGATTGAAGCGGTTCGTGATAAAGACGTGCAGGAAATTGGAGCAAAAGATCTGCCACTGGATCACAAAGAGATGCTGCTTCTTGCAGTTGCAACCAGTATCGATGCACTTGCAGTCGGTATTACATTTGCCTTTTTAAATGTATCCATCATGGAAGCCTGTCTGATTATCGGATGCACGACATTTGTATTATCGGTCATCGGAGTGGTTGTCGGTAATTTCTTCGGTACCCGCTACAAAAGAAAAGCAGAGATTGCAGGTGGGGTAATCCTCATACTTATTGGTTTGAAAATACTATTGGAGCACTTGGGCATGATTGCCTTTTAACACATTATTTTACAGAAAGAGGGAAAAGATATGACAGAATTTATTTCAACATGTTCCATGCCGCTGGCAATTGTTTTTTTGATCGCAGGATTTTTCTTCCTGGTCAAAGGGGCAGATGTTTTTGTGGAAGGAAGTTCCAGCATTGCAAAACGGTTTCATGTTCCGGCTATCATTATTGGACTGACCATTGTTGCCATGGGAACATCACTTCCGGAGACTGCGGTTTCTGTTGTTGCAGCAATCCAGCATAAGAATACGCTGGCAATCAGTAATGTGGTCGGGTCTAATATTTTTAATATGATGGTAGTTATCGGGTTCTGTGCCATAATGACCCCGGTTGCTGTACAGAAATCTACATTAAAGCGCGATTTCCCATATTCCGTGTTTGCAGCATTGCTGCTTATGATACTCGGTGGTGTGGGAATGAAACTGGGACGTTTTGACAGTGCTGTATTTCTGGTGTTTTTTGCCATATTTATCGGAACAATGATTCGTATGGCATTGAAAGCAGGAAAAGAAGGCGGACATCTGCAAAGTGAAGAAACGGAAGCGGCAGAGGCACAGAAAGTAATGTCGATGCCAAAAAGCCTGTTGTTCCTTGTGGTTGGTGTAGCTGGTATTGTGATTGGCGGGGATGTCGTTGTAGACAGTGCCAGCAATATTGCATTGAAAATTGGAATGAGCCAGACGCTGGTAGGACTGACCATTGTTTCAATTGGAACCTCGCTTCCGGAACTTGTGACATCTGTTGTTGCAGCCCGCAAAAATGAAGTGGATATGGCACTTGGAAATGCGATCGGCTCCAATATTTTTAATATTCTGTTTGTACTTGGTCTGGCGGGAGTTATCAGTCCGATGCCGTTCTTGATGGAAAACATCATAGATATTATTATTTTGATTGTTTTGAGCCTGTTGATCTGGGGGTTTGCATGGACAAAAGAAAAAATCAGCAGAAAAGAAGGTATTGTGATGCTGGTTTTATATGTGGTTTATGTGATTTATATCTGTATGAGATAGAAACTTCTGTGACAGGATGAATTTTGGAAAATAGTTTTTACAGGGGACAGGATATCAGGACTTTAATTTGCAGAAGGTTTTTTGACGGGAACATCAAGCACGCGTTTTACAGCACTTTGTAGTTCCGGATGCCGGCGATACATTTCGATGACATGCCGTTCATCTGCAGTGATCGGGAAGGATTTGTCTGCAGGGATGTGCAGGAGATTTCCGGTGAATGTGTCACTCTGATACAGTTCACAGAGCAGCAGCAGTGTTTCCGTGCGGGGATAGGCCTGATCGCTTTCCCATCCGTACACGGTTTTTTCGGCGACTGCGATATTGTACAGGTCATTCAGCTGTACAACTACGTCATGGATCGTCCAGCCACGATTTTTTCGCATCGTCTTTAAGGCTGCCCCGATTTGTATATTTTTCATGTTGGTGCTCCTTCTCAATTTATCTTTGGCAGTTTTGTACTGGAAAAAACTGGATAAAAGCATATTAGTCTACGGAAAAACAGGTCAGCAAGAAATTCTTGGCATATAAGAAAATATTCTTGAATAAACAGAAAAACGGACGAATGGGGGATACTTTACAAATGGCGTGGAATTCGGTAAAATGGGGAGAGCGAATGTGAGATAAGGAGGCCAAAAACATGGCAGAAAATAAAGGGAAGTTTTATATGACAACCGCGATTGCCTATACTTCAGGTAAGCCGCATATCGGAAACACGTACGAGATTATTCTTGCGGATGCAATTGCGCGTTATAAGAGAGCCGAAGGCTATGATGTCTATTTTCAGACCGGAACTGATGAACACGGACAAAAGATTCAGGAAAAAGCAGAGGCAGCAGATATTTCACCGAAAGAATTTGTAGATCAGGTTTCCGGTGAGGTAAAGCGGATCTGGGATCTTGTGAATTCTTCTTATGATAACTTTGTCCGTACCACGGATGAGGATCATGAGAAATGTGTAAAGAAGATTTTTAAAAAGCTTTATGATCAGGGTGATATTTATAAGGGATCTTATGAGGGAATGTATTGTACACCTTGTGAGTCTTTCTGGACAGAATCCCAGCTTGTAGACGGCAAATGTCCGGACTGTGGACGGGAAGTGCAGCCTGCCAAAGAAGAAGCTTATTTCTTTAAGATGAGTAAATATGCAGACCGGCTCATTGATTATATCAATACCCATCCGGACTTCATTCAGCCGGTTTCCCGTAAGAATGAGATGATGAATAACTTTCTGCTTCCGGGACTGCAGGATCTGTGCGTATCACGTACCAGTTTCAGCTGGGGAATTCCGGTAGATTTTGATCCGAAACATGTCGTATATGTCTGGCTGGATGCACTGACAAACTATATCACAAAGATTGGATATGATCCGGATGGTTCTACAGATCAGTTTAAGAAGCTGTGGCCGGCTGATCTGCATCTGATCGGAAAAGATATTGTCCGTTTCCATACCATTTACTGGCCAATCTTTCTGATGGCACTGGATCTGCCACTGCCAAAGCAGGTATTTGGACACCCGTGGCTGCTTCAGGGCGGGGATAAGATGAGCAAATCCAAGGGAAATGTAATCTATGCGGATGACATGGTAGATCTGTTTGGCGTAGATGCTACCCGCTATTTTGTATTGCATGAGATGCCGTTTGAGAATGATGGCGTGATTACCTGGGATCTGGTCATTGAGCGTTTTAATTCTGACCTGGCAAATATTCTTGGAAATCTGGTAAACCGTACCGTTTCCATGAGCAATAAATATTTTGGTGGTGTGGTCACATCCACAGGAGTCACCGGTGAAGTGGATGCAGATCTGAAAGCTGTTGTGACAGCAACCCGTGACCGTATTGTAGAGAAGATGGCAAAACTTCGTGTGGCAGATGCAATTTCCGAAGTATTTGCACTGTTCCGCCGTTGCAATAAATATATTGATGAGACAACCCCGTGGGTACTGGCAAAAGACGAGGCACAGAAAGACCGTCTGGCTGAGGTCCTTTACAATCTGACCGAGTCCATCACGATCGGCGCAAGTCTTCTGCACCCGTTCCTTCCGGAAACTGCAGAAAAAATTGTGGCACAGCTATCGACATCATTGCGTGATTTTGATGAGCTCAATCAGTTTGGTCTGTATCCGGATGGAACAAAAGTAACCGATGCTCCGGAGATCCTTTTTGCAAGAATTGACGCAAAAGAGATCCAGCCAAAAGTGGATGCCATTCAGGCAAAGCAGAAGGAAGAGTACGAAAAAGAGCAGAAAGCATTAAATGGCGGAGAGTCCGCAGATGAAGCAGTCATTGATATAGATCCGAAGGAAGAGATCACATTTGATGATTTTACGAAGATGCAGTTTCAGGTAGGAGAAATCCTTTCCTGCGAGGCAGTTGCAAAGTCAAAGAAACTGCTTTGTTCCCAGGTGAAAATTGGAAACACAGTCAAGCAGATCGTATCCGGTATCCGCAAAGATTACACCCCGGAAGAGATGGTTGGCAAGAAAGTTATGGTTCTTGTGAACTTAAAGCCGGCTAAGCTTGCAGGGGTATTATCAGAGGGAATGCTGCTGTGTGCAGAGGATGAAAATGGTACACTTTCTCTGATGACACCGGAGAAACCGATGCCAAGCGGTGCTGAGATTTGTTAGACGCATGTAAGTGGCTGGGGCGGATAAGTAGAAATAGGAGGCATAAATATGGAAATCCTTGATGTTGTAGATGAGACCGGCACACCAACCGGTGAAACCGTAGAACGCGCAGAGGCACACCGGGAGGGCGTGCGGCATCGTACATCACATGTCTGGATTGCCCGCAACAGGAACGGACGGATTCAGCTTTTGCTGCAGAAGAGATGTATGCAGAAAGATTCATTTCCGGGCTGCTATGATATTTCCAGTGCCGGACATATACCGGCAGGGGAGGAGTATATTCCTTCGGCAATTCGGGAGTTGAAAGAAGAATTAAATGTGACAGTGCAGGAGTCGGATCTGATTTATTGCGGACAGGTGCATAAGGATGTTGACAGCGAATTTCACAGACAGCCATTTCATGATCACCAGATTTCAAATGTCTATCTGCTCTGGCTGGATCGGGAAGCAGAGGAATTTGAACTGCAGACCGAAGAAATTGAGAGTGTGCGCTGGATGGATTATGCCCAGGTGCGGGGCATGGTGGCTTCGGATACACTTCCAAACTGTATCATCATGGAGGAACTTGATCTGATAGAAAGGCACTTCTTATGATTTTTGAGACACATGCACATTACGATGATGTAAAATTTGATACGGACCGGGAGATGCTGCTTGCGGAATTACCGCAGCGCGGCATTTCGCCGGTGATTAATGCAGGGTCTTCCATTGCGACGACAAAGACAACACTTTCGCTGGCGCAGGAATACCCTTTTCTTTATGCTGCGGTGGGCGTACATCCCAGTGACGTGGATGATTTAAATGAGGACACTTATGCATGGCTCAGACAGCAGACAACGCTGCAAAAGACAGTTGCCGTGGGTGAGATCGGACTGGATTATTACTGGGATAAGGAACCAGAGATACAGGCGAAGCAGAGGTATTGGTTTGTACGGCAGCTTGCACTGGCACAACAGGCAGATCTTCCGGTGATCATTCATTCCAGGGATGCAGCAGAAGATACCATGAAGATCATGGAAAAGGCATATGAGGATGGCATAAAGGGCGTGATCCACTGTTATTCCTATTCACCGGAGATGGCACAGGAATATGTAAAGATGGGATATTTTATCGGTGTAGGAGGCGTTGTGACTTTTAAAAATGCCAAAAAGCTGGTAAAGACCGTGGAAATGATTCCTCTTTCGAGTATAGTGCTCGAAACCGACTGCCCGTATATGGCACCGGAACCACACCGGGGAACGCGCAATGATTCACGTAATATTCCGTATGTGATTGCTAAAATTGCGGAGATCAAAGGCGTTTCTGTGGAGGAAGTCGAGCAGACCACACGGGAAAATGCATTTGCACTGTTTACGAAAGTGCCACGATAAAGGAGAGATATTATGGAAGAGTATGAAGTAATCCGTATTCCGGTTTCGGATGGGACGGAAAAAGAGTTTGCCATCATGGATACCTTTACCGTTGAAGAGAAGCACTATATGGCAGTGTCTCTCATAGAGGAGGATGAGATTCAGGAAGGTGTGTATCTGTATCGATACCGTGATGCGGAAGACGGAGATATCGTTGTGGAACAGATTACGGAACCGGCAGAGTATAAGCGTGTATCCAGGGCATATGAAGCGCGGTAAGGCTGCAAAAGAAGGATGAGTAATTTGCGGGCAGATTTTACGGTAGCCGATTATTACAGTGTGAATTACTATATTCAGAAGCAGGGATTTACCCATCTGACCACGGTTCCGCTGGCAAGAAATGGCAATTTCTGTTTTGTATTTTATAAAGATGTCGATACCCGGCTCATTTCCACATTGTAGTTGTTGTGTTGCTTATCATGAGAGACCGGGACCGTCTGGCAAAGACTGATGCACTGACCGGTTTGTATAATCGATATGGTCTGGTGGAGGAAATGCAGAGGGATCAGTGCCGCTGTCCATCAGTCTGGGTGCTGTGTATATGACGGAGAAAGTTCCTTATGAAAAACTGTTTAAGGAAGCAGACAGTGTATTATATGAGGTAAAAACCCGTGGAAAAAACAGTTTTGAGATTCGGAAAATTTGAAAAATGATATAAAATGAAATCCCGGAGCATGGGAAATGGCTCCGGGATTTTTTTTCGAAAATGATTAATTTTTATTTGGAATAAATGGGCTGATCGCTCCGGCGAGCTGTGCAACCGGCATGCTCTGCAGCCATACACGTCCCGGTCCGGTGATGACGGTATTAAAGATGCCTTCCCCGCCAAAGAGCATATTCTTTACACCCGGTACAGTCTGGATATTGATGGAACATCCGGCTGTCATTGCTGCGAGGTATCCGGTATCGACGACAATCTGTTGTCCCGGTGCAAGTTCATATTCTTTGATGTGTCCGTCAAATTCGAGAAAGACGGTGCCGTTTCCAGACAGACGCTGCATGATAAATCCTTCTCCGCCGAAGAGACCGCCGGCAATGCGTTTTTGGAAAAAAACAGACATTTCCACACCAGCGGTCGATGCGAGAAAGGCACTTTTCTGGGCGACAATCTCCTGCCCCGGTGCAATTTCAAATGCACGGATATCTCCGGGAAAGCTGGATGCAAATGCGATCAGTCCGGTGCCGCCCTGTGCGGTGTAGCGGTTGATAAACATGCTTTCACCGGAAAAAGCACGACCGAACATTTTTCCGATTCCGCCGCCTGTTGTGGTTTCCATTTTCATATTTGGGGACATCCACGACATTGCGCCCTTCTCCGTGAGCATGGTTTCGCCGCCCTCTAAGTTACAGATGACGACAGGCATTGGTGCTCCTTCAATTGTATAGTTCATAACTACCTCCCTGATATATTGTTTTTCGTTACAATATCATCTTAACGGAACATGGGGATCTTTTCAAGAAAATGTTTTTTGAAATGGAGAGTAAATCATGACAGTGTATTTCGGTGACCGTTTAATGAAAGGAAATTGTAATTACCTTGTCAATCAGTTATACTATATGTAAATATGGCAAAATGATCTGTTTGTTGGAGGTTCATATGGTAAATACTTTGAAATTACCGGTAGGAATTGACAGTTTTGAAAAAATACGCAGGAACGGATTTTATTACATTGACAAGACAAATCTCATAGAACAGATTCTGATGAATTGGGGGGAAGTAACACTGTTCACCCGTCCGCGACGCTTTGGCAAGACATTGAATATGAGCATGCTGAAAAGTTTTTTTGAAATCGGTGCAGATGCTGCACTGTTTGAAGGCTTATATATTGCAAAGAATAAAGAACTATGCGATGCGTACATGGGAAAGTATCCAGTGATATTTCTCACGCTCAAAGGAGTGGAGGGGCTGACATTTGCGGATGCGAAGAGGATGCTCGGCACGATTCTTGCCAATGAAATGGACCGGCATTATTATCTCAAAACAAGTGATGCACTTACGGATGAGGATAAGGCATATTTCGCTAAAATGCTTACAGGTACGGATGAGAATATAGAAGACAGCATCCGGAAACTGTCACAGCTTTTATATAAACATCACGGGAAAAAGGCGGTTATTATCATAGATGAGTATGATGTTCCTCTGGATAAAGCATATCAGAATGGATATTATCGTGAAATGGTTTCTCTGATCAGAGGTCTTTTTGGTCAGGCATTAAAGACGAATGATTATTTACAGTTTGCATTTCTAACCGGATGTCTGCGTGTATCGAAAGAAAGTATATTTACAGGATTGAATAATTTTAAGGTACTTTCTATTATGGATTCCAGATTTGATGAACAGTTTGGATTCACAGATGATGAGGTAAAAAACCTCCTTGCGTCGTATGGTCTGGCTTCACATTTTCCGGAAACAAAGGAATGGTATGATGGCTATCACTTTGGAAATGCGGATGTGTACTGTCCATGGGATGTCATAAATTATGTGGATGAACTTAACTATGATCAAACGGTTGAACCACAGGATTACTGGTCTAATTCGAGTGGGAATGCGATCGTCCGCAGATTGATCGATAAGGCGGATGTGCAGACCAAGGATGAAATTGAGCGTCTGATCGCGGGAGAGTGTATTGAAAAGGAACTTTCACAGGAACTTACGTATGATGAGCTTGATAAAAACATTGGAAATCTGTGGAGCGTACTTTTTACGACCGGATATCTGACAAAACAGGGGCGTACAGCGGATGGAAAGATACGTTTGGCAATTCCCAATAAAGAGATAAAAAATCTTTTTATCAAGAAAATCAGGGAATGGTTCCGGGATACGTCCGCGAATGACGGTAAGAGACTGGAAGAATTCTGCAATGCGTTTTTAGAAAAAAATACAGAAAAAATAGAGCAGCTCTTTGGAGAATATCTTTGGAATACCATAAGCATACGTGATACAGCAGTTGCAAAGGAAAAGAAAGAAAATTTTTACCATGGCATTTTACTTGGGCTTTTGGGATATAAAGCAAACTGGCTTATAAAGTCAAATGCAGAGTCAGGAACCGGCTACAGCGATATTCTTGTTGAGGTGCCGAACAACAGAACAGGAATTGTGATAGAACTGAAATATGCCGGGAATGGAGATCTGGATGCTGCATGTGCCGAAGCTTTGAAACAGATGGAAGAAAAATCATATGTCGATAAGCTGAAGCAGGACGGAATGCGTAATTTTATCAAATATGGAATTGCATGCTTCAAGAAGGATTGCAGGGTTGTGATTGCTGGTTAGCAGGAAGGAAACAAACATGGCAAAAGTAATCATGGTGCAGGGCACGATGTCAAATGCCGGAAAAAGCCTGATCGTTGCAGGACTTTGCCGTATTTTTGCGCAGGATGGCTATCGCGTGGCACCGTTTAAATCACAGAATATGGCGCTCAACTCCTACATCACCGAAGACGGTCTGGAGATGGGGCGCGCGCAGGTCATGCAGGCGGAAGCGGCGGGTGTGAAGCCTTCCGTGCTTATGAATCCCATCCTGTTGAAACCGACCAATGATGTCGGATCACAGGTGATCGTAAAGGGTGAGGTGCTCGGAAATATGCGGGCGCGGGATTATTTTGCGTATAAGAAAAAGCTGGTTCCGACGATCTGCGAGGCTTTTTCGGAGTTGGAAAAGCAGGCAGACATTATTGTGATGGAAGGGGCGGGAAGCCCGGCAGAGATCAATCTGAAATCGGATGATATTGTCAATATGGGGCTGGCAAAACTGGTCGATGCACCGGTGCTTCTGGTGGGGGATATCGACCGTGGCGGTGTGTTTGCGCAGCTTTTGGGAACTTTGATGCTTTTAGAAGAGGATGAAAAAGCCCGTGTGAAGGGTCTGATTATTAATAAATTCCGCGGGGATAAGACGATCCTTGATCCGGGAGTGGAGATGCTGGAGGAACGCGGCGGTGTGAAGGTTGCCGGAGTAGTGCCATATATGCATCTGTCCATTGAGGATGAGGACAGTCTGAGCGGCCAGTTGGACAACCACGATGTAGGCGTGATAGATCTGGCAGGGATCCGTTTTTCACGGATCTCCAATTTTACGGATTTTAACGTATTTGAACGGCTGGAGGGTGTGTCCGTGCGCTATGTTTCTTCGGTGCAGGAACTGGGACAGCCGGATATGATCTTTCTGCCGGGCAGCAAAAATACGATGGGTGATCTGCGCTGGATGCGGCAGAACGGTCTGGAAGCCGCAGTCAAAAAGCTGGCAGTGCATATCCCGGTCTGGGGGATCTGCGGTGGCTATCAGATGCTGGGGCGTACCATTTCGGACCCACATGGGGTAGAGAATGAGAATTCGCTACGCGAACCGCTCTATCCGGCTCATTGCGAAGCAATTTCTCATGAGCCGGATACAATTGCCGTGGAGCGCATAAGGCGCGACTTCTGTCTCATTCCGATTTGGAAGAGTTACACGGAAGGGGCCCTCCCCCTGCGTGGTATGGAACTGATCGACACCGACACGACCCTGATGCCGGAAAAAATGCGTACGCAGACACGTGGAAAATTTGAGAATATGACCGGTATTTTTTCCACACTTTCCGGATTGGAATTTTCCGGCTATGAGATTCATATGGGAAAGACAACGGTTTCCACCGGGGAACATCAGACGCCACTGGTACAGCTGGCAGATGGCAGAACCGACGGGGTGCAGCGCATGGAAAAAGGCAGCGAAGAACCCGGCGTATACGGCAGTTATGTGCACGGCATTTTTGACGATGGAGACATTGCCGTGCGCATAGTACAGGCGTTGGCCGACAAAAAAAGGGTATCATGGAAACCGGAGGCAGGCGGCGATTATCATGCATTTAAGGAACAGCAGTATGACAAGCTCGCACAGGGATTGCGGGAGCATCTGGATATGGAGTATGTATACTCTATTTTGCAGGAGAGCCGGATTTCCTCTTGATTTTTACAATGTTATAGATCCCGACACAAATCAGGACAATGGATAATACCAGAAGAATGGACAGTGGGTATTCGAAAATATAGTGATAGGAATCGGTATATGCACGACCATAGAGATCCATATATTTGAATTGTTCCCATTGACCCAGAAATGGAAGCACACACAACAGGAAAATTCCGGTTATGGTCATAAAAATAAAGGGAGTTCTTTTAGCAGGATTTTGGATTTTATTTTGGTTTTCTGCTGAAGCATCTGGTTTTTTGAGCATTGTGTCAATTGGAACATGGAATTGCTCACTGATTAAGAGCAGGGTATGGATGTTTGGAACAGAGATTCCCATTTCCCATCGCGATACGGCCTGACGAGTAACGCCTAATGTTTGAGCAAGCTGTTCCTGGGAAAGATGATGTTTTTGTCTTAAATCAAGAAGAATGTGAGCGATAGTTTGATTATCAATTTTGGTTTTATTCATATCAGCACCTCCTTTTTCTTATCATACATTTCATGGCTGAAAGAAGCAAGAAACAGGGAATTGCATTTGCGCAATTTACAATTGCAACAGGAGAAAATATTTGATTACAGGAAAAGAAATGGAGAAACTTAAAATCATTCCACCGGACGCACAGATCTACGCGCAGGTAAAAGCAAGCTGGGACAAAATTGCCAAACCGCTGGATGGTCTGGGGCAGTTTGAGACAATGTTTGCACAGATCGGCGCAATCACAGGAAGCAGCAGCCTTTCCATTGAAAAAAAAGTGATCCTCACCATGTGCGCAGACAACGGTATTGTCGCAGAAGGAGTCAGCCAGTCCGGACAGAAAGTGACCGCGGTGGTTGCAGGATTTATGGGGCAGCAGGCAAGCTCGGTTGGCAAAATGGCGCGCCGCGCCGGTGTGGATGTGATCCCGGTCGATATTGGAATCAACACAAAAGAAACGCTGCCGGGGGTGCGCGACTGCAAAGTGATGCAGGGCACGCGCGATTTTCTGCAGGAACCTGCAATGACAGAGGAAGAAGCGTTGCAGGCATTGTCTGTGGGAATTGATCTGGTCCGGGAGTGCAAAGACAAAGGCTATCAGCTGATCGGTACCGGAGAGATGGGAATCGGAAATACGACGACGAGCAGTGCGATCGCTTCC
>ENA-OPMP01000663-OPMP01000663.1-human-gut-metagenome-genome-assembly--contig:-NODE-663-length-17017-cov-13.733168_pt1 | contig 17017 bp, 14 predicted proteins | sample MGYA00241527_ERZ501751 | MGnify/ENA primary metagenome ERZ501751 (study PRJEB25962, sample SAMEA2042647) | human gut metagenome | biome: human gut; feature: human-associated habitat; material: faeces... | reverse complement strand
ACTAGCGCCGATGGTACTGCAATGCAATGCGGGAGAGTAGGTAACCGCCTTCTTTAAATGAGAGTCAGATAACGAAAGTTGTTTGACTCTCTTTTTGTTTAACTACTATTTTTACTATTATGCCTAACAATTCTTTAAGACCAGATAGAGTGTTGTCATGGGATGATTTGCTTGAATCAATTGAGAATGGTTTGCATCATCCTGAATCTACTTCGTGGCATATTTTTAATTATCTAACGGCCAACTATATGACTATGGACTCGAAGTTGGTACGTACATTGCTTTTGGCATTTTTGAAAATTCGTTCTGATCGCCCTTCTTTGATTAATTCGTGTATCCTTGGTTTTGCGGTTGATATCAGTTCTTATTTCAATGATTTTAATTTTCCACGTTTTCTTGAGGCATGGGGGTATAAAAAAATGCTACGTCCAGAAGACTGTTTAAAGCCTAATGGTTCTGGTTTAGGCTATGAGTTGTCTTTATGCGAGAAAGTGGAAAAGGCATTGGAACGATACGAATTAACCAATATGGAGAAAGGCAAATCAGGTTTCCATAAGCGTGTATATTGGGCTGTAAAACTCTTTGAGAAATTAAAAGACGGGCATGTTACGCGTACTGTTAAGCTTGTTGACAGCTTAGGACGTTCAATTTTTGCCGATGCAAGAATGTTTGCAGAAAACCCCAAGTTTATTCAAGGACATCTTTATGATGCTGTCACATATTCATCTCCAGAAAGACCTGATTTTGAAATTTTACAAGAGGTAACATTGTCAGCCAAATTTATCACAGATTTGTTTGACTATGAGGTTGGTTATGTCGATTGTTTTAAAATTCATAATCGTCATTATCATATTTTTGACTCCTTATCTCGACATTTTGTAGCAGAAAATCCTGATATTGACATATTGCCTTCTGATTATGTGTTGTTTTGTCCTATTATTCCAATTAAAGACAAGTTTAAGTCGGCTGTTGTTTTGCGAAAATTGGATCGTAATGATGCTATGAGACAATTTGGCCTTACTGAGGCTGTTATTAGGTCTGTAGACACCCACAAATGTGTGCTGACTTATGAATTGGTTAAAGATCCAGTATCTGCGCCAGAAGGATTTGTTTCAAAACAAGGAACGATACCTGTGTCAGTTGTACGAAATGTTTCTTCCGCTGAAGATATACATGTTGGACGACATATAGGTCTTGTGCTCTTTTTAAAGCGCAATACTGATTTTGTTAAGGTTAATTTCGTACCTGATGCTGTTTTGTTGTAGTAAAGAAGTTTCTATATAACTATAAAGGGCTTGATTATTGATTTCATGCTTGTATGATTTGTTCATGTTTTGTAATGAAATATTTGCATATTTCAAATTTAAGTTTTATTTTTGCACACGATAACATGATGTGCAATTTTTGAAATTTATATAATATGTCAATATCCAAGACAAGGCAGAAGCTTGTAGATGTCGCTCGTCAACTGTTCGCAAAAAATGGAATAGCTAACACCACGATGAATGACATTGCTGTTGCATCAGGCAAAGGTCGACGCACTTTATACACCTATTTTAATCGTAAAGAAGACGTCTATTCAGCAGTCATAGAATCTGAGCTTGAAAGGTTATCTGATAAGCTTGATGAGGTTGCTATGATGAAGATTAGACCTCAGGATAAGATTATAGAGCTTATATACACTCACCTCAGCATGATTCGAGAGACTGTGGTACGAAATGGAAATTTGCGTGCTGAGTTTTTCCGTAATATATGGATGGTTGAGAAAGTGAGGAAGAATTTTGATGAGGACGAAATAGAGCTTTTCCGTAAGGTGTATGAGGAGGGTAAAGCAGATGGTGAGTTTGACATAGAGGATGTTGATCTTGTCGCAGATATCACTCATTATTGTATAAAGGGTCTTGAGGTTCCGTTTATTTATGGACGTTTGGGGCATGGCATTACAGAAGAAGCCAGTAAGCCCTTGGTCGCAAAAGTGGTTTATGGTGCCTTGGGAAAAAGCGGACAGAAATAATTAATGTACGCATAACAGTATTCCCGTTTCACATGTATATTTCATGTGGAACGGGAATACTTGTTTTAAATACATATTTGTTTAGTCGAGTTCAGAAAGTTCGAGCCATCTCATGCTCTTTTTATCAATCTCGTCTTTGATTATTGGAAGCCGTTTGCTCATTTCTGTAATTTCTTCTACCGAAATGGTGCCACCACATAACGCATTCTCAATGCGTTTCTGTTCAGCCTCAAGAGCAGCTATGTCCTTTTCAAGCTGTTCAAACTCGATCTTCTCCTTGTATGTTTTTTTTGTTCGAGTTGTGTTGTTACGTGTTTTCTTCTCTATTTCCCGTTTACTGTTCAATGCTGCTTTCTGCGCTTGTTCTTCCTTGGTTTGTAGTGAAGACCATTCTCGGTATTGGGTGTAGTTGCCAGGGAAATCTTTAACAACACCATCACCTTTGAATACAAGCAAGTGGTCTACAACTTTATCCATGAAATAGCGGTCGTGACTTACGATAATGACACAGCCTGGGAAATCTTGAAGATATTCTTCAAGAACCTGTAGCGTTTGAATGTCGAGGTCATTGGTAGGCTCGTCAAGCACCAAGAAGTTGGGGTTTCTCATTAGTACTGTGCACAGATGTAGTTTGCGTCTTTCGCCACCACTAAGCTTGTACACATAGTTGTGTTGTTGCTCAGGCGTGAAGAGGAAAAACTGTAGCAGCTGTGAGGCTGTTAGATGTTTCCCCGCTCCAAGGTCTACATATTCTGCAATGTCGGTAATGACATCAATAACTTTTTGTTGTTCGTCAAACAGCAAACCTTCTTGAGAGAAATAGCCAAAGCGTACAGTTTCGCCGATGTCAAATTTGCCGTTGTCGGGCTGTACCAATCCGAGCAACAGTTTTATAAACGTTGATTTTCCCGCACCGTTGTTTCCAATGATTCCCATCTTCTCAAAACGGGCAAAGTTATAGTAGAAATCTTTCAATATAACTTTGTTTTCAAACGCTTTGGACACATACTGGCATTCAAAAATCTTTGATCCAATGTAAACGTTCTTTGACTTAAGTCTCACTTGTCGTTCTTCAATGCGTTGGTGAGCCTTACGTTCAAGTTCAACAAACGCATCTTCGCGATATTTTGCTTTGTGGCCACGAGCCTGTGGCTGTCGGCGCATCCATTCGAGTTCACGGCGATAAAGATTGTTTGCCCGCTGAATCTCAGCATTGGTGTTGTTTATGCGTTCCTGTCTTTTTTCAAGATAGTAGGCATAATTGCCCCGATATGTGTAAATGGTATTGTCGTCAAGCTCAAGAATGGTGTCGCACACATTGTCTAGAAAGAAACGGTCGTGCGTAACCATTAATAGTGTTTTGTTACCCCTTTGCAGATACCCTTCAAGCCATTCAATCATTTCCAGGTCCAGATGGTTGGTCGGCTCGTCGAGAATAAGCAAATCGGGTTCGGTTATGAGCACGTTGGCTAAAGCCACACGTTTCTGTTGTCCACCGCTTAACTCTCCAATCTTTTGACAAAGGTCGTCAATGTGTAGCTGTGTTAGAACTTGTTTTGCTTTTAACACCTTTTCTTCTTCGCCTTGATGGTTGAAGCAAGCGTCAAGAACAGTATCGTTTGCATCAAATTTGGGCGTCTGTTCAAGATACCCCACTTTTATGCCGTTACGGAAGATAATGTTGCCGCTATCACAACTCTCATGTCCAGAGACGATAGAAAGAAGAGTTGTCTTGCCTGTTCCGTTTCGTGCAATCAGTCCCACACGTTGTCCTTCAGCAATAGAGAACGATAGATTCTTGAAAAGCACATGTGCTCCGAATGCCTTGCTTACATTCTGAACATCAATAAATGGAGTTTGTAATGCCATAGTTGTATTATGCCTTTTCTTCTTGATTGAGAGATGAGTTTATTTGCTCAATATAGTTGAGAACCTCGTCGCGTCCTGTTCGATTTTCAGAGCTGGTAATGAAGTAGGGAGGTAACTCTTCCCATGTGTCAGCAAGCTGCCGCATCCATGCTTCAGCGTTCTGGCGTGCTCTAACAGGTCCCAGTTTATCGGCTTTTGTAAAGATAATGGCGAAAGGCACACCGCTTTGTCCTAGCCAATCAATAAACTCGCGGTCAATCTTTTGTTGCTCATGTCGTATGTCTACAAGAACAAACGTGTTGACGAGCTGTTCACGTTGTAAGATGTAAGAATTTATCATCTGAGTCAGCTTCTGCTGTACCGATTTGGAACGTTTAGCAAAACCATAACCGGGCAGGTCTACAAGGTACCATTCGTTGTTGATAATAAAATGGTTTATCAGTAAGGTCTTGCCGGGAGTGGCGCTAGTTTTGGCAAGTCCCTTATGTTGACACAGCATATTTATCAGACTTGACTTGCCCACGTTAGAGCGGCCAATAAAAGCATACTCTGGCTTGTTGTCAACAGGACACTTACTAATTGTGGGTGCTGATATTACGAATGCAGATTTCTTTATTTCCATAATTGTTTTTTTGCTTTTTTCTGTTTTTAGTGATTGTGAAATGTTAGACACATATAATATCCGTTCTGAACATAGCGCCTTATTTGTTTTGTTGTAGATGTTCAGCCATCTTCTTTTTCCAGATATCATGAGTGGCTTTTTTTATGCGCTTCTCAATTTCGTCAGGCGTTTCTGTTGCTGTTATGGCTGTTTTTATCCATACACAAATTGCAAAGCAAAGAATGGTTATAACTGCGCTACATATCCATTTGAGAATTTCGTCTTGTAGAGGCAGATAGTCAATGCATATAATGCCCGTAGCAACAGGAATTCCAAATAGAAGATAGTCGGCTCCCGATGTCATCTTATATCCTTGTGTCGCCTTGTTGTAACTATCGTTGTGTTTTAGAATCTGTAGACGGTTCTTCTGCCAATATGATTCAAAATCTTTATCTGTCATTTGTTTTTTCTTTTTGTTTTTAAAATTTAGACCTTCATTAAATCACTCATAACCATGTCGCTTATGAACACGCTGTCTGGTGCTATGCGAATATGGTTATCTGACAGTTCAAGACTCCCTGTTTGCAAGTAATCTTTAGCACACTCAAGCATGAAATGTTTCTGTTTTTCATCAAGCATATCCAAATCGAGCCCTTCAGATGTGCGTAGTGCTGTTGTTATGAGGTCATTATAGTGGGTGTCATCGTCTATTGTCTCCTGTTCAGCAAGAATCACATCGTTGTTTGTTGCTTCAATATATTTTTTGATGTCAGATACGTTCCATTGACGCGATTTGCGGTTGTAGGAGTGAGCTGCCGCTCCTATGCCAATGTATGGTGTGTCGTCCCAATAGCTACTGTTGTGCATGGCACGCATGCCAGGTTTTGCGAAATTGCTTATTTCATAATGCTCGTATCCGGCATCCTTCATGCTTTTTACGAGTGTTTTGTACATTGCTAGGCTCACATTCTCGTCAATCTCTTTTATCTTTCCTTGTTTGAGCATTTTGTAAAGAGAAGTGCCTTCTTCATACATTAGGCTATATGCCGATAAATGACTGACGCTAAGCTCAATAGCATGGTTTATATCCTTTTGCCATTCATCTACAGTTTGTTCAGGAAAACCATAAATGAGGTCTATGCTGATATTGTCAATACCTCCTTTTCGTAAAATGTCTACAGCTTTGTTTGTTTGAAGGGCAGTGTGTCTGCGATGAAGGAATTTCAGACGTTCATCATTGAAAGTCTGTGTACCCATGCTAACTCGGTTCACTCCACATTTGCGTAGAGTTGCCACCAGATGAGGTGTTATGTCATCGGGGTTCGCTTCAAACGTAACCTCTTTCAGATTCTTCTTGTCATTATAAGAATAGATAAAAGAAAAAAGCTTCTCAATGTCTTCAGACGACAGTTGAGACGGTGTTCCGCCACCTATATATATAGTGGTTATATCTTGGCTGTTGTTACAGCATCCGTTCTCAAAATAGTTCTTGCGTAAAGCCAGCTCTTTGCCCAAGGCCGTGACATACTGATGTTTTATGTCTTCCTTTAGCGTGCTGCTGTAAAAGCCGCAATATATGCATCTGCTTGCGCAGAATGGGATGTGAACATATAGTCCTGCCATGTTGTGGTTGAAAAACTATTTCTACAAATCTTGTTTATTAATGACAATCAGAATTAACGACCTACATATATGATTTTGTAGGGACAGATGATTTTTAGACCTTTTAAAAAGTCTGCTTCCATTGAATTTTAGTACAAAATTACTAATATGTTTTAAAAAAATAGCAATTTTATCACAATTCTTTTGGTTTTTTGTGTAAAAATATCTAACTTAGACGGCGATAAAGACCTATGGTCTGAATTAGAGACTACTATACAGCCACTTCTTGACATGTTGTAGGATTAACCTCCCTACACGTTTTCATTACCCTTATGGTGCACACCATTTGCAAAAGTGAAACTAAAGAAGTGAGCTGTCATTTCTAACTTTAAACCTTTGATAGATATGAGAGTTTATCAAACAAATGAAATCAAAAACATCGCGCTGCTTGGCAGTGCGGGTAGCGGCAAGACAACTCTTGCCGAGTCATTACTCTTTGGTAGCGGTATCATTAAACGAAGAGGAACCGTAGAAGCGAAAAACACCGTAAGCGATTATTTTCCTGTTGAGCAGGAATATGGTTATTCTGTGTTCTCAACTGTTTTCCATGTAGAATGGAACAACAAGAAGCTTAACATTATTGATTGTCCGGGTTCCGACGATTTCGTAGGTGGTGCCATTACCGCACTCAACGTTACAGACCAGGCCGTTATCCTCATTAACGGACAGTATGGTCCTGAGGTAGGTACGCAGAACGTGTTCAGATATACAGAGAAGCTCAAGAAACCTGTTATATTCCTTATAAATCAGCTCGACTCGGAGAAGTGCGATTTTGACAACGTGGTAAGCGCTATGCACGATATCTACGGCTCAAAATGTGTGCAGGTCCAATATCCTGTACAGACAGGTCCTGGCTTCAACGCCATTATCGATGTGTTGTTGATGAAAAAATATTCATGGCCAGCAGAAGGTGGCATGCCTGTTATTGAGGACATTCCTGCTGAAGAGATGGATAAGGCCATGGAGCTTCACAAGACGCTTGTAGAGGCAGCAGCCGAGAACGATGAGACATTGATGGAGAAATTTTTCGAGGAGGAGACCCTTACGGAGGATGAAATGCGTGAAGGCATACGCAAGGGACTCGTCACACGCTCCATCTTCCCCGTGTTCTGTGTGTGTGCAGCAAAAGATATGGGCGTACGTCGACTGATGGAGTTCCTTGGCAATGTTGTGCCATTTGTTAGCGAGATGCCGAAACTCCACAACACTCGTGGCGAAGAGATCACTCCCGATAGTGACGGTCCTGAGAGCGTATATTTCTTCAAGACAGGTATGGAACCCCACATTGGTGAGGTGAGCTACTTTAAGGTTATGAGCGGTAGCGTTAAATCTGGTGATGATCTCACAAACGCCGATCGTGGTTCGCGTGAGCGCTTAGGCCAGATCTATGTATGCGCCGGTGCCAACCGTCTTCCTGTAGACAAGCTTAATGCAGGAGATATAGGATGTACTGTGAAGCTGAAAGATGTAAAGACAGGAAACACCCTTAACGATAAAGACTGCGAATGGAAATTCGACTTTATCAAATACCCCAACTCTAAATACGCGCGTGCCATTAAGGCCGTAAACTCTGCTGATACAGAAAAGCTCATGGCTGCAATGCTTAAAATGCGTCAGGAAGATCCTACATGGGTTGTTGAGCAAAGCAAGGAGTTGAAGCAGACTATCGTTCATGGACAGGGAGAGTTCCATCTGCGCACGCTTAAATGGCGTCTTGAGAACAACGAGAAGATTCCTGTGAAATTTGACGAGCCGAAGATTCCTTATCGTGAGACCATAACCAAGAGCGCTGCTGCCGATTATCGTCATAAGAAGCAGTCGGGCGGTGCCGGTCAGTTCGGTGAAGTGCATCTCATCGTTGAGCCTTATGCAGAAGGCATGCCTGACCCCACAACCTATAAGCTCAATGGTCAGGAGATAAAGATGAATGTCAAGGGACGTGAGGAGATAAACTTAGAGTGGGGCGGTAAGCTTGTGTTCATCAACACCGTTGTCGGCGGTGCTATCGACACTCGTTTTATGCCAGCCATCCTGAAAGGCATCATGGAGCGCATGGAGAAAGGTCCTCTCACAGGCAGTTATGCCCGTGACGTGCGCGTTATCGTGTATGACGGCAAGATGCATCCGGTTGACAGCAATGAGCTCTCGTTCATGCTTGCTGCACGTCATGCGTTTAGCGATGCATTCAAGGCAGCAGGTCCGAAGATTCTCGAGCCCATCTATGACCTTGAGGTCTATGTTCCCTCTGATTATATGGGCGATGTCATGAGTGATCTTCAGGGTCGCCGAGCTCTAATCATGGGTATGGACAGTGAGGCCGGTTATCAGAAGTTGCAGGCAAAGATTCCTCTTAAGGAGCTGAGCAACTATTCAATCTCTCTGAGCAGCATCACCGGTGGTCGCGCTTCGTTCACAACCAAGTTTGCCAGCTATGAGCTTGTGCCTAACGATTTGCAGCAGCAGCTTATTGCTGCTCATGAGGCAGAGGCAGATGAGGACGAGTAATAATATTTGTAACTGATTAATATTTCAATTTAGGATGCATGGAGCCAATGCTCTGTGCATCCTTTTTGTGTTGTTGTCAATTTGTACAACTTTTATAAAATATAGGCTATATTCAAGCAATAAAAAAGTCTGCTTTCTTTGTATTTTCTTCAATTTTCCACTACCTTTGCATGCAATTATGAAGATAGATATTCTCTCAGAGGCCGAAGTGGCCTCTTTAAAACAGATTATAGACGAGTCTGATAACATTGTGATATGTTGTCATAAGTCGCCTGATGGCGATGCCATGGGTTCCTCTTTGGCTATGTGCGAGTATCTTCGCATAATAGGCAAACAGGCGCGTGTGGTTGTGCCTGATGCTTATCCCGATTTCCTGCAATGGTTGCCAGGCACAGAGGCTGTCTTGCGTTATGACAAGCACCCGGAAGATGGTGATGCAGCGTTGTCAAAGGCAGACCTGGTGTTCTGTCTCGATTTCAACACAACAAGTCGCGTTGATGAGATGCAGGCATCGCTTGAAGCAAGCACGGCGCACAAGGTACTTATTGACCATCATTTGGACCCTGATATAAAGACCGACATAACGGTGTCGCACCCGGAGATGAGCAGCACCTCAGAGATGGTCTTTCGTGTCATCTGCCAACTTGGCGGCTTCGAGCAGATGACAAAAGCTTGTGCTGTCGCCATCTATTGTGGCATGATGACAGACACAGGTGGCTTTACCTATAACAGCAACTCTCCCGAGATCTTTTACATTATCAGCCAGCTGCTTACCAAGCACATAGATAAAGACAAAATCTATCGTAATGTGTTTAATAACTATAGCCAGATGGCAATGCGTTTGCGCGGGTATCTTATCTACAAGAAACTTACTGTTATTGACGATTTGCATGCCTCGTTCTTCACAATCTCGCGTGCCGACATGAAACGTTTCCGTTTTATCAAGGGCGATGCTGAAGGTCTCGTCAACGAACCTCTCCGCATCAAGGGCATGCGTTTGTCCATCTCCTTGCGTGAAGATGACCGTCGCGACAACACCGTGTGGGTTAGCTTGCGTTCAGTAGACAGCTTCCCCTGCAACAAGATGGCAGAGAAATTTTTTAATGGCGGTGGACATCTTAATGCAAGTGGCGGTCGTCTCAATTGTTCGCTTGAAGAAGCTGTAACTATCGCTCGCAAAGCTATTGAAGATTTTGCCGAACTGTTGAGGTAGATCCTGCTTTGGAGAATAAGCTCAAAAAGGAAATTTAATGCAGAGGTAATTGTAAAAAATGTATTTTTGTTAGCGTCAAGTATGTATAAAGTTTAAATTCTTTCAAAACAAAATGGCATAATCAGCAAAAATGTTTATCTTTGCAGCTTAGAAACATCGCACCCCTGCATTTTTCTATAAAAAAAAGTACATAAATACAGAAAATGAGAAAACTTAGCATGCTATTATTGGCACTCGTTGGAGCCGTTGTGTTTACATCTTGTAGCGACTCGGAAACCTATGCCGATCAAAAGAAAAAAGAGCGTTCAGCAATAAACAGCTACATAGCGAAGAATGGGATAAAAGTTATCTCAGAGGACGAATTCTTTAAAGACAGTCTTACGGATACGACAAAGAATGAGTTTGTGCTCTTTGAAAGTTCTGGAGTGTATATGCAGATTATACGCAAAGGCTGTGGCGAGAAGATCAAAGATGGCGAGAACGCCACCGTGTTGTGTCGTTTCACAGAGCGCAATCTTATGACCGACTCGCTTCAACTTTCAAACGACATCATCTCTTACGCTTCACTCGTTGACAAGATGAATGTAAAGCGCAACTCAGGAACCTTTACAGCATCGTTTGACGCATCGTCAAGCGTGATGTATTCGGTTTATGGCAGCACGTCCGTTCCTTCAGGCTGGCTTGTACCATTGGCTTACATTAAGCTTGGCCGTCCTGCGTCAGAAAATGACCAGATAGCCAAGGTGCGTATTATTGTTCCCCACACCCAGGGACAACAGTATGCCGTGCAGGGCGTATATCCTTGCCTCTATGACATAACATACGAGCGTGGTCGTTAAATCGGCTATATAGCAATTTTTATCTACATAAATCATATAATAATGACTCTAATCAAATCTATTTCTGGAATCCGCGGAACAATAGGCGGTCCCACAGGTGACACCCTCAATCCGCTTGACATTGTAAAGTTTACGTCGGCTTATGCCACTTTCATCCGCAAAACAAGCAAGAGCAATAAAATTGTTGTTGGTCGTGATGCCCGCATCTCTGGCGAGATGGTTAAAAACGTGGTGTGCGGAACGCTCATGGGTATGGGCTTCGATGTTATAAATATCGGTCTCGCCACAACGCCCACAACAGAACTGGCTGTTCGCTGGAGCGGTGCCGACGGTGGCATCATCATCACAGCAAGCCACAATCCACGTCAGTGGAATGCTCTGAAACTGCTCAACAGCGAGGGCGAGTTTCTTACAAAGGCTGATGGCAACGAGGTTCTTGACATTGCAGAGCGTGAGGCATTCGAATATGCAGATGTAGACAATCTTGGTCATTATAGCGAAGACAACACTTTCAACAAACGTCATATAGACAGCGTGCTCGCGTTGAAGCTTGTCGATGTCGATGCCATCAAGGCAGCCCATTTCAAGGTGTGCGTTGACGCCATCAACAGCGTGGGTGGTGTCATACTTCCCGAACTGCTTGATGTGCTTGGTGTAGAGCACAAGTTCCTTAATGCAGAACCCACAGGCGATTTCGCCCATAACCCAGAGCCCTTGGAGAAGAATCTCTCAGGCATAATGGGTGAGATGGCAGCCGGCGGTTTCGATCTTGGCATCGTGGTTGACCCTGACGTAGACCGTTTGGCCTTTATCTGTGAGGACGGCAAGATGTTTGGTGAGGAATACACTCTCGTTTCCGTTGCCGACTATGTGCTTAGCCACACAGTAGGAAACACTGTTTCCAATCTCAGCTCAACCCGAGCTCTCCGCGATGTGACAGAGAAGCATGGTGGCGTTTATACAGCCGCAGCTGTGGGTGAGGTTAACGTAACAACCAAGATGAAAGAGGTTGGTGCAGTCATAGGCGGTGAAGGCAATGGAGGAGTGATCTATCCTGAGAGCCATTATGGACGTGACGCCCTTGTAGGCATTGCTCTCTTCCTTTCTTCTCTGGCTCACAAGAAATGTACGGCCAGCGAGCTTCGCGCTTCTTTCCCCAACTATTTCGTGGCAAAGAACCGCATAGATCTCACGCCCTCTACCGATGTCGATGCCATTCTTGAGAAAGTGAAAGAGCTTTATAAGAACGAGCAGATCAACGATATCGATGGTGTGAAGATCGATTTCCCCGACAAATGGGTTCACCTGCGCAAGTCAAACACAGAACCCATCATCCGTGTCTATAGCGAGGCTCACACAATGGAAGAAGCCGATGCTCTTGGCAAGGAGCTTATGAAGGTTGTTTATGACATGCAGTAAAAACAGCAAGCTTTTTTAGTTAATTCTAAACTATATACAAAAGGCGGCAGACCTATAATTTAGGTCTGCCGCCTTTTGGGTAGTGTATATTTCCATTGTTTCCGCAGTCTCATGCTTTCATCTATACATTTGACGGCAAAAACAAAAAATAGGTTAGGAGAGCTTGCATGCTATCAGAGAAAACGCTATCTTTGCAAAAGAATAAATACAATAGTAAAATCTCGATTAATGATGAAACAGAACATTATGATGCGAAGAATGTTATCACGACTTTTGGTTACATTCTTCTTTTTGCTGTCGTTCGTAACGCTGTCTGCACAAACAGGTGGCACGCAACCGCAGGTGTTGAGCAGCGTGCTGAAGACGTTGCCCGCCGACAAATTTGAGTTTAACCGCCAACTGAAAGATTTCTCGGTTGTAGGCTCCACGCTCCATTGCTACTTGTCTATGCCTCGCAACGAGTGGACCGACATGCTGGCAACGGTCAGCAGCGAATACACCGTTGACGACTTTTCAAGCATGTATGACCCACAACGTTCTGCCACCCTTGCACGGTTGAGCAACGAAAAAATATGCGCCGACTCGTCGTTCATCTATCTACAGAAGGGTTACGATGCTCTGGCATGGGGCAATCTTCTTTGGCAATGTCCACAGGTCAAGGCATATATGAAAGAGCAAGGGTTGAGCATCAAATGTCATGTGTTAGACGACAAGACAAACGCAGCGCTCTGCACCTATGACATTACACTCCACGATATCGATGTGGTGGACAGTGTAAAGGTCCGATATTCCCTCTTGGCCGCCAAGGTGCTCTACATGCGCTGCTATTCCACCCTCATTGGCATGCTAATAACAGATTCTGTCATGCCCTTGCCGCTCGATGTTTACACCACGGCAGAAAGCGTGACCTTACAAGGCAAGCAGATTGTCTATACCTATCAGTTGGCAGACACGCTTTTCTCCCGTCCTGGTTTTAAGGAACAGCTTGAGAAACAGGTTAAGGGTCATGTGGCTCGCAACGACACACGCTATCTGAAATATCTTGATTATCATCTCAGAAACGTCTACCATAGTGCCGACAATACGCATTCCTTTAGCATCGATGTGTTTTGAAATGCAAGCCTCCACAGCCGCTTTTGCAGCCGTAGAGGCTTGTGTTTTTTAAGTTATGTGTTTATGCCTATTATGTGCTTTTTTAGGAACTAAATAAGTATCGGATAGTTACAAATTATTCAGTAAACACTATTTACCTAATCAGTCTGATACCATATCACTGCCGTATGCTCTTGCTTCCGACAACTCATATTTATCTAACTTTCGCGTGAGGTTCGCAATCTGGTTCTGTTGTGTGGCTATGATATCGAGCAGACGCTTCTGACTGTCAAGATAGCGTGATTCTATTTCTGCGTGCTGTATTTGCAATTTTATTAGACTTTTAAGGTTTTCGCTATTTATGTTGCCTACGTTTACAGACACAGTGTCGCCTTCTTTCGCGGCCGTTGTCTCATTGCAGTAATCCTTTTGCTTCTCGTTGTCTGTATTGTCACTAGTCCCTTGCTTTATGGTTGTCCCTGGTATTGTGGTTGCACAGACCTTGACGTCGAGCGGGTCGAGGTTACTTTTTTCGCCAGGTTGACGTTTGGACGGCGTGTGGTCAAAGCCGTTCTTAGGCTTAAGCTTATCGTCTGGCATCGGTATGCCGGGCACAACAGCAGCCTCTCCACTTGAGTCGGTATCACGGAAGAAGGCAGACAGCGGAATTTGGAACGCATTGCACAGCCGAAGAAGAGTTATAACAGGCAAAGGTCTATCGCAGTTAAGCCAGCTTTGCCAACTATTGTTTGATTTTGAGCCGATGGCGTCCAGAATGGTCTTGACCTGAATCTGTGGGTTAGCAGCCTTCCACTTCTCCAGAAACCCAAAATTATAATGATACTTCATTGCGTAAAAAATATAATAAAAATTGATTATAATATAAGTTAAAAGAACCGTTAAAACGATTCTAAATTTGCAATAACAATATTAAAAATATATCTTTGCGTCAAATTTAAGAATTAAAAATTAAATAACCAAGAAAATTATCGAAAAATTGCGCATTCCTTATACACACATCGGCATTAACGAAATGTTGGCAGAGGCAAAAAGCTCTGTTGTGGAGTTTGTTGCTGTAAGGCTTCTCAATAGCGACTTTTTATAAGAGATTCTTTAAAAAAGATTTTTCAAATTGGAAGTTGATTGGAGTTAAGGAATGTGAAGAGCAATTTTAGCTTCGTCGGAGGTGAAGCAGAAAATGGTTGATTTTTATTACCCTGAACATAGCTCCCCTAAAGACTTTCCGCTTACGCTAGTGAAGTAATGGAGCCTTCTGTTCATCTCTCAAAGAGGTGAATCAAGGACTATGCGGAAAGTTCGCCTCTTTCATGAAAGAGAAAGGAATGAGCGAGCGCACGACCAGTACCCGTTTCACGTTTGACAAATGGAAGATATGGGAAATTTTCGCATCGTGTTTTTGCTGAAAATTTTTTTCGGGACAGATTAGTCCCGCGATGTCTGTGAGAATATAGGCAACGTGTAAACTTCGTCTTCAAGACGTTTTGCTTCACTAACAGGAACATAGTTGTACTTTACAACACACTTATGGGTAAGACATGTTTTTATATGAGGAATAACGTACATTGAAAATTTCCCCCCCCCTCCCTATAGGCACACAGTTCAAATATTGTGCGCCTGTTCTTATTATTGACGGATGAAGTATCAACTTATTTCATTTGATTAGCTTGCTCTATCAATAATTGTTCTTCTATTTGTGATAATTTACGTCCATCCTCGAAAATAAAATTCTTTTGGAAATTACCCCCGCTGCAACCTGTAAAATCATAATAAATTTGATTGAAAGTATTGTAACGGGTATCCATTTGATAGGGAAATGATTTTTTGCCTTCTTTACTCTCTATTTTGTAGCTTTCTTTTTTGACAATCAATTCAACCGAATCCTGCCTAATCTCTACTTGGATATTTGCACGTGGCCCTTTATATTTATATAATCCACATGGATAAATAATCGAATTTTTGTCTACATGTATAGTTTTTACGCCAAATTCAGTCATTGCTTTAGCTATGGTATCTCCTGCACTTTGTTTACGCCTTAGATAAAATAGTTTTTGTCCATTTACGGTTATATCCTTATATAGTTTTTCTGTACTTGAATTTACTACGGTATCCTCAAATGTGTAAAAAGGATGCTCGTTTTTGACTTTCTCATTAAACATTTTTACAAAGTCCTTTATAGGCAATTCCCCATGTAATTCCAAATATCGACTTGCGAAAATTTTAAGTAAATTTCCTACACCATTTATAATTTGGTTTTTGCCAAAGCAGAATATTTGGGCCTTGGTTTGATTAGGAGAGAATACTTCTCGTTTATTTCTTTTAATTTGTTCTTGTTCGGAAAATGAGGAAATTCTTTTAGATGGAAAAACTTGGCAACCTGCCATGTTTGCCAATACTTTCATTGTTTCAAAATAGTTGTCACAAAGCTCTTTCCAAATGCCATCTATTTTTTCTTCGTTCTCAATTCTTTTGTTAGTATAGTTCCATTCTTTTTGTTTCATTATTGCAGAGATTGCGACTTTTTCTATGTCTTCGATTAAAGAAGAATGGATTTCAAAGTCTGGTGATGTAAAAACATATAGCGTATCCCAAAAACTTTTGTTGTAGCTGTGGTCAATTAGGCGTTTCACAAGATTTCCTGTTTGGCCTATATATATTTCTTTCTTTGATATATTTAAAAGGAAATACACACAGTTCTCTTCAAGAACAGATTCGTCTCCATAAGGAACTATATTGTTCTTTGGGAACACACTTAATGTTACAGAATGAGTTAAGGCTTTAAACACCTTACGTCCATAAACATCACCATCCAGAAGAAATGTATTTATAACTTCTACCATAAATAAGTTTTTAAAGTGTAATAAAAATTGATTTAATCTCGCCTAAAATATGAATGTTTAAAATAGCATAAACATTTAGATAAGTTCATGTCAACTTTTATTCATTTCTATTTGGTACCATTACCTTTTCATGTAAATTTTGGTAGTCTTGCATAAGCTTCATTATTATATCATTTTGCTTTTTTATAATATCAAGAAATTTACTCCGTTCATCAATGTTCATGTCATCGGAACAGGCTTTATCTATAATAAAAGAATTTGTATCTTCTTTTTTTGATTGTATATTGTTTGCCAATCGTACATATTTAGGCAAATTGGAAACAACGTGTTCAGAAGAACGCGGATCGCACACTTTTATGCCCGCTTTACGATTTGAATCAGGCCATCCATTTGCAGGTTCTATCATAGCATCAATATGTAGAGGTGAAAACACAGATTTATCATCCGCAAGTTCGTCATAGAAGAATGCTGTAATGGGCACATTGTATCGGTTGCAAAATTTCATAATCTGAGTCAATGGCATCATAGTGACACCATTAAGCCATTTCGCCAATGTCCCATAATCGCACATTTCTAATGTGTTTAATAAATCCATTCGTTTAATATGCGGATTGGCTTTCATCCAATCTGATAGAAAACTGTAGTTGTAGCAAAAATTATGACTCATTATTTAATTATTATGATGATTATTCCATCGTTTCTTTGATATACCAATAATATTTGATAATTTTGCAGACAAAATTACATAAATATGTTTGAATGACAAAGAAAATACAGCAAAACATCCAATCGACATACTTTTTTAACATTTGTAATTATGCCCTTTACCATAATCTAAATGGCTTCATACATGATGCTTTTGTAGAGCATACAATAAGGAGAGATATGGACAAACAGTAAAAGAGCTTGCCGCAGAGAAGGTAAAGGGTCAGACCATGGGCCTTC
>ENA-OPMP01000655-OPMP01000655.1-human-gut-metagenome-genome-assembly--contig:-NODE-655-length-17091-cov-1.804179_pt1 | contig 17091 bp, 15 predicted proteins | sample MGYA00241527_ERZ501751 | MGnify/ENA primary metagenome ERZ501751 (study PRJEB25962, sample SAMEA2042647) | human gut metagenome | biome: human gut; feature: human-associated habitat; material: faeces... | reverse complement strand
TGAGTCGCATCCCGCTGCATCCGAAGATAATATTATCTCCAGTTGTAGTACGGTGAGGTCTGCAAAGGAGGTAATTTTTTTATGAAAAAATTCGTTACTTTGTTCACCGATTCTTTCCGTGAATTAAAAGCGGTAAGAACCATCACTACCATGGCAATGCTTGCTGCAGTTGCTGTCATTCTAGGATTTTTCTCCATTGAATATGGGCAGTTTATTCGGATTGGTTTTTCCAGTATTCCAAATGGTATCATTGATTATCTGTTTGGACCGGTGGTTGGAGGAATTTTCCATGGTGCGTTGGATATTATCAAGTATATGATGAAGCCAACCGGACCATTTTGTCCACAGCTGACGCTGGTTGTTATACTGGCCGGAATCCTGTATGGATGCTTTTTTTATAAGAAAAAGCTTACGATCTGGCGTGTGCTGGCAGCTAAATTTGTAGTTATGCTGGTCTGTAACGTGATTCTGACAACACTTTGTCTGAATGTGTTATATGGACAGGCATTTATGGTGCTTCTTCCGGCGCGTGCGCTGAAGAACCTGATTATGTGGCCAATTGATTCGGTGATCTTTTTCGCAATCACAAAGGCCTTAGAACAGATTGGACTCTTTCGCATGTTCCAGAAACCCGTACTTGCAAAATCTGCAAATATGCAGGGAAATTAGAAAATTTAATAAGTTATAGAACAAAAACCGTCCGCAGAAAGAAAACTGCGGACGGTTTTTTATAAATTTATTTACGGATCGGATGGGTGGCAATATTTTTTAAAATACAAACAGCGGTCTGCATACCTTCCACAGAGATATGTTCATATGGGCCGTGGAAACCGTAACCGCCGGTACCGAGATTTGGACACGGCAATCCCATAAAGGACAGTCTTGCGCCGTCTGTACCGCCACGGATCGGACGGGAGAGCGGTGTCAGACCTTCGGAGGCAATTGCCTGTTTTGCCAGATCCACGATCTCCATTTTATCCTCAATGACAGAGATCATATTCTCATACGAATGTTCGATGTCGAGCGTGACGGTTTCCGGTCCATATTTCTGATTCATGGATTGTGCAAGGTCACGCAGATTCTGCAGACGTTTCTCAAATGTGGTTTTATCATGGTCACGAATGATAAAGGAAAGGGTGGCGGAAGCCACATCTCCGGACATATCGGTCAGATGATAGAATCCTTCCCGTCCGCTGGTGTGCGCCGGCGTTTCCGCTTCCGGAAGCCGGGAAACAATTTCACATCCCACCAGTGCCGCATTGACCATAATGTCTTTTGCTTCGCCCGGATGAACATTTACACCTTTAATATGAAAGATGGCACTTGCGGCATTAAAATTTTCGTAAGCCACTTCGCCTTCGTAATCGCCGTCCACCGTGTATGCATAATCTGCCTGAAAGATAGCAAGATCAAACAGATCCGCACCTGCACCGACTTCTTCGTCCGGTGTAAACCCGATCCAGACATCCCCGTGTGGTGTACCTTCTGCAATCAGTTCTTCCACGGCTGTCATGATTTCGGCAACACCTGCCTTGTCATCAGCGCCCAGAAGTGTGGTACCGTCTGTCGTGATCAGGGTTCTTCCTTTTAAAGAGGCAAGGGATGGAAAATCACTTACCTTTAAGACATCCTGACTTCCTTTTAATAAGATATCCCCGCCATCATAGTCGGGAATGATCTGTGGTTTGACATCTTTTCCGGGAAAATCCGGGGCGGTATCCATATGAGCAATAAAGCCGATGGATTTACAGTTTTCCATGCCCGGTGTGGCAGGAAGCTTGGCATATACATAGCAGTGATCGGTGAGGAGTATATTGGTAAGACCGAGAGTTTCCAGTTCCTGCTTTAAGGCTTTTGCAAGCGTGAACTCACGCTCACTGCTTGGAATGTCACTGCAGGATTCATCGGAGGTTGTCCAATAGCTGACATATTTTAGTAATCTTTCTTCTACTTTCATGTTAAATTGTTCCTTTCAAATATGCTTTTAAAAAAATTTAAAAAAAATAAAAAAAGTGCTTGCTTTTTTAATACTCCTATTATATAATAACTCTTGTCTTAAGGAAAGACAAAAAACAAACAACTTAAAAATGCGCGATTAGCTCAGCTGGCAGAGCACCTGACTCTTAATCAGGGTGTCCAGGGTTCGAACCCCTGATCGCGCACTAAAGGTACCAGTTTTGCAGATGACTGCGGGGTTGGTGCTTTTTTTGTGCCATTATGATTCGAGAATACAACATGTTATACGCTAATAAATTAGAACAGCATGTTTTGACACCCGAATCATTCCATTATTTTATGCAATTTTCCGCAAATATTTTTTTGGAGTACCTTACATGAATATTCATATTATTATATATATTATTTCCGCCGTGATATTTCTGGTTCTTTTCATTATTCTCATCCGCTTTCTCACCGACAAAAAAAGACTGCTCGCCGCTGAAATAAAGGGGCGCTATAACGCCACCGCTCTCCTCACGCCTACAGAAGCTGCTTTTTTTCCTGTTATCGACGAAATTGCCGCCGACTATGGGCTGTATCTCTTCTCGAAGGTGCGCCTTGCCGATGTTGCTAAGACCGCCCGCGCTGAGGACTACAGCACATATATGAGATACTTCGGCAAAGTAAAATCCAAGCATCTCGACTTTGTGCTGTGCGATTCGGACTTCATTCCGGTGGTTGCCATTGAACTTGATGACCCCTCCCACCTTAACAAGCCCAACCGCGAAAATGACCTTCTAAAGGATGTCGTACTCGAAAGCATCAACCTTCCGCTCATCCGCGTTCCGGCTGCGAAACGCTATGACCAGAAGAAGCTTGCAAGAAAAATCGCTGAATTTTGCTGAGCCATCAGGCGCCACCATGCATGAAAAAGGCAATGTGCCGCGGCTCAGCTTTTTCAGAGCTTACTTTTTGCTCATGTGGTTACTTCGCCAAAGAAGTTTTCATAAATTTGCTCATTGCTCATTCATGCAGGCATGCTTCGCAGATTTATGAAAATTGCCCTGGCTCTGAATAGTTACATTTTGAACCATGAATCATATAATTATAAGTTGACAGCTTTAATGTATCGTAGTATTTTTAATATAATTTGTTGACAGGTCAACATTTATGCTATGAATACATACACGAACAAGAGGTGCCCCATGTTCAATCGTTTTGAACAATTCACAACAGCCATTTCCCAGATTAACAAGAGTGTCCAGCGAATCAAGTCGACTGAGGTTAACTCCTACGGTCTGAAGGCTAACCACGTTATGATACTTTTTCAGTTAAAAAAGAATCCTGCCGGCTTAACTCCCTCACAGCTATGTGAGAACTGCGAGGTCGACAAGGCCGCCATAAGCCGTTCACTCAAAGAGCTGACCGGCAAGGGCTTTGTCCGCGAAGCGGAATCGGACGGCAGAAAATACCGCATTCCGCTCGTCCTTACAGCCTCCGGCACTGACGCCGCACAGCATATAGAAAAGGCAATCCAGAGTGCCGTTGAAATCGGTGGAGCCGGATTAACCGACAGACAGCGTGCTGAGTTTTACCACTCACTGCTGCTGATTGCGCGTAATCTCGAAGAGTATTCCGGGACTTGACATACATCTGCGAACCAGTGCATTTGACGGCTGTATTTCAACCGGACTGAATTAGAAATTTAAAATCTTATAAAGAGAGGTTTTCCCACATGCATCCATTAAAAAAGCTATACTGCCGCACATTTCAGACTGTCTTCAAGCTTGCAATCCCGTTCCTTCCATACCGCTCCCCTGAGCTTCTTCATGGAATGGACGAGCTCATAGACAAGCTGAAATCCCTTAAGCTTAACCATGTTCTTCTTGTCACGGACAAGGGAATCCGCAGCCTTGGGCTCACAAGCCATCTTGAACAGCTTATGGAGCAAAACAATATTTTCTGCACCGTATATGACGGCACTGTTGCCAACCCTACCACGGACAATGTCGAGGAGGCTCTGCATTTATATAAGGAAAACAACTGTCAGGCTCTGATTGGCTTCGGTGGCGGCTCCTCAATGGACTGTGCCAAGGCTGTCGGTGCCTGCATTGCACGTCCTAAGACCCCGCTTATGAAAATGAAGGGTATTTTGAAGGTTATCCGCCCACTGCCACCGCTTTTTGCAGTGCCGACCACTGCAGGAACAGGAAGCGAAACCACCCTCGCTGCAGTCATCACCGATGCAAAGACGCGTGTCAAGTACCCAATCAACGATTTTCCGCTTATCCCAAGGTACGCCGTGCTTGACCCGGAGGTTACGCGCTCACTTCCTCCATTTATAACCGCCTCCACCGGGCTTGACGCCCTGACGCACGCGGTTGAAGCATATATAGGACGTTCCACCACCAAAAAGACCCGCAAGGCGGCGCTCAAGGCAGTTCAATTAATTTTTGCGAACCTGCAGACCGCCTACCATGATGGCAATAATATGACTGCAAGAAAAAATATGCTTCACGCTTCTTACTACGCCGGTGTAGCATTTACAATATCCTATGTCGGATATGTGCACGCTGTGGCACACTCTCTTGGCGGAAAATATAACATTCCTCACGGACTTGCCAATGCTGTCCTGCTGCCTATAGTTCTGCGCGACTACGCCGCAGCAGCACAGAGAAAGCTCCATGACCTTGCCAATGCCGCCGGACTGTCCGATGAAAATGACACCGACTATGTAGCTGCCGAGAAATTCATCTGTGCCATAGAGGCCATGCTCGACGAATTTTCACTCGGACGCACCCTCGCCGGCATCAAGGCTGAGGATATTCCTGAGCTTGCCCGCCACGCAGACGCTGAGGGCAACCCGCTCTACCCGGTTCCGGTGCTCATGAACGCGAAGGAGCTGGAGCATTTCTACCATGCAGTGAGCCAATGACCACTGAAAACTATCACTTATTACATTAAATAATAGGAGACCCCCACATGACCAACTCAGAAATCCAGGAGCTGTTAAGCTCCCAGCGAAGCTTCTTTGCCACAGGAGCCACACTTAAGACAGAATACAGAATATCAGCACTGAAAAAATTGAAGTCGGCTATTAAAACACATGAAGCCGATATTATGGCCGCCTTAAAAAAAGACCTCGGAAAAGGTTCACAGGAAAGCTATATGTGTGAGGTCGGGCTCACACTGAGCGAAATAAGCTACATGCTCTCCCATGTAAAGCGCTTTGCGCGTGAGCGCACCGTGGCGACCCCGCTCGCCCAGTTTGCCTCAAGAAGCTATGTAAAGCCGTCGCCCTACGGAAATGTGCTTATAATGAGTCCATGGAATTACCCTTTTCTTCTCACCATGGAACCGCTTGTCGACGCCCTCGCCGCCGGAAATCCCGCTATCGTCAAGCCAAGCGCCTACTCTCCGGCAGCCAGCGAAATTATCGGTAAAATAATCTCCGAGGTTTTCCCGCCTGAGTACGTTGCAGTTGTAACAGGCGGACGTGCAGAGAACACCTGTCTTCTCGATGCCGGCTTCGACTACATCTTTTTTACCGGGAGCAAAGCCGTCGGAAAGGAGGTCATGCGCCACGCAGCGGAGCACCTTACCCCCATCACCCTTGAGCTGGGCGGCAAAAGCCCCTGCATAGTGGCTCCTGATGCGAACCTCAGGCTCGCGGCAAGACGTATCGTGTTCGGAAAATATCTGAACTGCGGGCAGACCTGCGTCGCCCCGGACTATGTCCTCTGCCACCGTGACGTTTATGAGAGGCTCATAGAATATCTTAAGCAGGAGACTATCAGACAGTTCTCCAACAAGCCTCTTGAGAATCCTGAGTACGGAAAGATAATCAATGAAAAGCATTTTAACCGTATTCTTGGCCTTATAGATAAGAAAAAGGTTATTCTGGGCGGTGCCGCGGATACTGCCGCCCTGCGCATTGAGCCTGTCATAATGCGCGATATTACCTACGATGATGCCGTCATGCAGGAGGAAATCTTCGGGCCGCTGCTGCCTGTCATCCCTTACGATGACGAGGACGCAATGATAGAAAAAATCAACTCGCTTGACCATCCATTAGCGCTCTACGTCTTTTCAGGAAACAGGCACTTTATCAGAAAAATCACTTCCGGCATAAGCTTCGGCGGTGGCTGTGTAAACGACACAATAATCCACCTCGCCACCTCCAACATGGGCTTCGGCGGTGTCGGCGGCAGCGGAATGGGCTCCTATCATGGACGCGAAGGCTTCAACACCTTCACCCACAGGAAAAGCATTGTCGACAAAAAGACCTGGCTCGACCTGCCTATGCGCTATCAGCCATACAGCTCATTTATGGACAGGATGATACGGATGTTTTTAAAATAGATAACCGCTTTAATCCAGGTATCAAAACAGCAAAAAGCAGAACACAGGTGATTAGTCATCGGTTCTGCCTTTATTTTCTTCCCGCACCCTAATGCCTCCGCCAGCTCATCGAGCGACTTCTTAAGCTGGCACAGGTGCTTATTAAGCTTCTTGTGCTTATATGCAAAGCACCGCATTTTACCTTCATAGCCTTTGCCCATATAACAGCACCCACATACTAACTAAGTCTTGATACATTATATGAGGGTGAAGCGAAAAGGTTCTTAATGCCGTGTCTTAATCTTCCTATTATATATCTATTCCCTGTCTATAATCATCTTATTGATAGGCGTCCCCAGCCCCGAGAACCGCTCCTCATACTCGGTCATGATATTTCCCTCATTCATCCTGGCATCGTTGTGAAGGTCGTATGTAAGCTCCTTGATATGCCAGCCTGCCGGCTCAACCTCCTCAACGGAGAAGTCGAACAATACCCTGTTGTCCGTCTTGAACTCCAACTGTCCGTCCTTTTTAAGTATCTGATTATAGCGCGCAAGGAACTGTCTTGAGGTAAGACGCCTCTTCGCATGCCTGTCCTTCGGCCATGGGTCGGAAAAATTGAGGTATATGCGGTCAACCTCGCCCTCTCCGAACACATCCGTAATCTCCTCGGCATCCATTCTTATAAAAATAATATTCGGAAGCTGTACCTCCTCCTGCTTCTCAAGCGCGCGGATAAGCACGCTTGAATACTTCTCGATTCCGACATAATTTATGTCAGGATTCTCTGCCGCAAGCTGCATAATGAATCTTCCCTTGCCCATGCCGACCTCTATACGGATCGGATTGCTGTTGCCGAACAGCTCATTCCATCTGCCCTTGTATTCCTTCGGCTCATTTACAACATATTCACTCTCAACCATCGCCTCTCTGGCACCGGGTACGTTTCTAAGTCTCATTTTATTCTCTCCTAATCATTTCTAACAATTCCGGAATATCATGCTTTAAGGTGTCAAAAACAACCCTTAAATCCACATTTCCATAGTCGTGCACAATGCGATTGCTCAGTCCGTATAAGGCATTCCACGGAATATTATTGCATTGCTGCTTATATTCATCGGACAGCTTTCGTGCATTTTCGGAAATTTGTATCATTCGAAACAGCATGGAATCCAAAAGAATTTCATTTGTGGAAAATTCCGTTATGTCAATATTTTTCATATGAAGCACAATAAATTCCAAGTCCTGCTGAATTTTATATGCATAATATCGGTCATTCTTCACATTATCCATATATCCTTATTCCGTCCCTCAATACTTCCTTTATCAGTTCCATGTTGTCGTTTAATTGTGACACATCAAGCAAATCAACCCTTTTGTGCAACGCGGTTCTGATTTCCTCGACCAAGGCATAAAATTTCAAGCCATGCACATCTCCCGAAATTATAAGGTCGACATCACTGTTCGGCTTTGCCTTTCCCTTGGCATACGAGCCAAAAAGAATACAGAAATCCACTTCGTATCTTTCAAATACTTCTGAGCACTTTGACTTTATATCTGCAAGCTCTAATATTCCATTCTCCTCATCAATCAGATTTACTTCGGACAATTTCTGTAAAATATACTTATATTTGATGCTTTCCGATTTATCCTCATCGTTCTCATAGGATTTATATGAACGAAGTGAAATTCCGATCAAATCAGCTGCCTGCTGCTGCGTTAATTTCTTCTCTTTTCTTATATTCTTTAATTCGCCCATTTTGCACCTCCATAATCATAATAGTGTATTTTTTGCACTCCGTCAATTATCAAGGTGTAAATTTTGCACTTTCAAAAATCCAAAAATGTATTTTATATTCTCCCAAACTCCCTCACCGTCTCAATATACATCTGCGGCAGTCCGACATCATAGGACTTACCCTTTATGCGGCAGCCCATCATACCTGTTGTGGCACGAACCTCCTCAAGCGCATCCGTGAGCTGTATCTCACCGCGGCTTTCCTTATTTTCACGGATATTTTTTTCGAGAACCTTGTACACATCCTCCGTGAGGATATACTGCCCGAATACCGCAAAATACTTGCTGCCGTTCTTGCACCTGATGCCAAGATTCTCCTCTGCATAGTCCACTGTCGGCTTCTCATATATGCAGTCTAAGCGCATCTGCTCCTCCTTAGGGCTCTCCCACACGCCGTGCATAATGCCGTAATGAACCACCTGCTCCTTAGGCACCTCATGCATGGATACCACCGGAAGCCCATAAGCCTCATAGCAGTCTATAAGCTGGCTTGAGCAGGTCTTTCCTATATAGGATTCATATATCATGTCTCCGAGAAGCAGAAGCACAGGTTCGCTCTCAGCGAAGTCCCTGCTCTGGTACACGGCATGCCCGAAGCCTCTTCTCTCATCCTGATAGGCATAATGAATCATTCTGCCTATCTTCACCAGATTATCCTCGTACTTCTGCTTATCCTCAGGAAGCTTGTCATAATTTTCCTTGGACATAGGGGCAAAAAATGACTCATACAGCTTCTGCTCCTCACGTCCGATGATGAGGCACACCTCCTCTATTCCCGACTGTACAAGCTGCTCTAAAAGCACCATGATAACCGGCTTGAAAAGCCCATCCTTATCGAGAACAGGAAGAAAATCCTTCTTGATAGCCTTTGTCGCAGGGTAAAGTCTGGTTCCGAAGCCCGCCACAGGAATAACAGCCTTTCTCACCGCCTGCTTAGGCTTGAGCGTTAGCGGAAATGCCTCCATGCCACGCACATTGTTGAGATAATCTATGACAGCCTTCTGACATTCCTCATCCTTGGCAAGAAGCTGCACTGTTCCGTCCCCCTGTGAGCCTACACCCTTGGCGCCATATATCCACTTGTCAAGCTCCTTATCGGAAAGAACCGAGTGGAGAACCGGGGATTTAAGCTGTGACGGACATGCCGGCGCTACCTTTTTGTCAAAGTTTTCCTGCACCGTGCGCATCAGCCCGCCAAGTCCCTTTGCATCACCTGACTCTAACAAGCGCACTCCCTGTTCAATGTACTCCCTGTTATCAGCTCCGAGTGCCTCCTGAACCGCACGTTCCTTGTCATTCTGCGCAAAAGGGTAGCATTTGTTGAGGTCTGCAAGAATTTTTACCGTATCCTTTCCCGCCTTAAGGTCTGCAATTACCCAGTAGAATGTGCCTCCAAGCTTTATCGTCTGCACTCCCACCTCATTACTGTCAAATGTCATGTGGACCGGCTTGACTCCGAATGCACAGGCCTGGTCAAGTCTGCCGCACCTTGACGGCGTCCTCTGCTCACCTATGAATGCAATATTCATCTCACCGATTGTGTTTAACTTAAGCCCATATATCTGATTGAAGCCGCGTGCCGTGAGAACACATATAGCGGCACTTGATGACAGTCCGCTCTTAATCGGAAGCGTACGTCTGGTTATGTGAATCCTCAGACCGCCGACACTGTAATGCTCATTTATATATGAAGCCACACCTGCAACATAGGAAAAATATCCGCCCTCACACGCAGTCTTTCTAAGAACCTGCGTATCCATCGCGCAGGTAAAGGTCTCCTCTCCAAGGTCACTCTCTATTATGAATTTATCCGCCGCCTCAACGGTGGCATATATACCTTCCTCAATTCCTGTTACAATCGCCTCACCCGGTATAATTGCCGAATTGATGTTCCGGTGAAGCCCCGCCCAGTCGCTATGCTCTCCGAACAGACACAGACGTCCCGGCACGAACAGTTCTATTCTCTCAGACATATTCCCTCTTTTCCGGATGACAATGTGCTTATGCGTCCTGCGCCTATCATCCATGTTTTTATTATAATGTTTTTCTATTTACTTTCTGACATTGTGCTTTTTAGTCTGATTCAATATTTTCGGGTAAAAATCAGCCTATACCCTTGTAATTCTACCAGACAATCTCCCATGTTGCAATTTTTTTGTGGAAAACTGACGTATAATGTACTACAATGAAGTCTGTGGGAGGGATATTTGCTCCCGTGTAATATAAAAAATAAATCGGAGTCCACCATGAACCATAGAATAAAACCACCGTCAAACATACTCAGCACATATACACGAAAGCACGGCCATCTGCGCACACTGTTCGTGCTAATCGCCTGCCTATCCATGCTCACGCTCAATATCCGGCCGGATATTGTCTATGCAGATAATCAGTCCACGAACACGGACGAATATCCGATACCACCTGAAATTGAGTCCGGCAACTGCATTCTTATGGATGTCGACAGCGGAATTGTCCTGTATGAAAAAAACAGCGGCGAAAGATGTTACCCTGCCAGCGTCACCAAGCTGATGACCGCACTGATTGTCGCAGAAAATGCCAATCTGAGCGACACTCTGACCGTGAGCGCCAACGCAGTATCCAGCGTAAAGTACGGCGACGCAAACGCAGGACTTAAGACAGGCGAGGAATTCAGTGTTGAACAGGCACTCAATATGATGCTTATTAAATCAGCGAATGATATTGCCTATGCTCTTGGCGAACATGTCGGAGGCTCGGTCGCCAATTTTGCCAATATGATGAACAAAAGAGCGGCTGAGCTTGGCTGTCTTAACACTCACTTTACCAATGCAAGCGGTCTTACCGATGTCAATCACTACACGACCGCCTATGACATGGCTCTTATATGCCGTGCGGTGCTTGATTACCCTGTCATTATGAATGCGATATCATATAAGAAATCATATTCCGTACCTCCGACGAACAAGACCTCCGACACACGCTATTACAGACTGTCGCACAGCATGGTAACAGGAAAGTACCTGTACGAATATTGTATCGGCGGAAAAACCGGCTACACGGATGCCGCAGGACACACCCTTGCCACATTTGCACAGAAGGACGGAATCCGCCTGATATGCGTCATATTCAACTCGACCGATGAACAGCGCTATATTGATACCACTGCCTTATTTGAATATGGATTTAACAATTTTCACAAGCTTAATATCTCACAGAATGAGGATACCTTCAGCTTCAATCAGGGCTTAGGGCTGGGCGGTTTCGGAATAAGCGGCAAGGCTCTGAATATAAATTCAGATATATGCCTGTCCGTGCCGGACTCTGATTGTGTCATAATTCCGGTCAATGTCTCCTTCAGCGACCTGACCAAGGAAATTATATACAGACAGCACGGCAGCCTTTCAGATACGATAAACACCGACAGTGAAACAGCGTCAGCTGCTTCTGATGAAGGCAATACCGCCTCAAGCATACTTGCAGATATCTATTACTACTACGGCGCACATGAAGCAGGACACACCAGCCTGTATTTTTCCGGGGCGGCAGCGTCCGGTGACATTCCTTCCGATAACCGGAAGCCAGCAGATGGCTCCGCTGCATCCGATAGCCAGGTTCAATCCGGCGGCTCTGCTGCATCCGATTCAGCCCTCCCATACCTGGCATCGGGCACCTCCGCCTCACCTCTGTCAAATGCGGTTACCGTGACCGGGCATTTTATCTACATCAACCTCTGGTTGTTCATCAGCATCGTATGTGTTGTGATTCTGCTTGTGCTGTTACTTATTATAAATGCAAAAAAGAACCGCCATGGTCTGCGGTTCTGATTATAATTTCTTTTTCTGTCTTTTATCGCGGCGGCGCTTGCGGACCTCCAGCTGTCTCTGCCTGACCTCCTCAGCGCCCGCCTCGCCTGTAAGCTTAAGCACCCTTGAGGCATAATACTTCCCATTGTCATCCTCCCTGACTCTGAAACGCCCCTTGATATATCCATGCTCCTTACATTCGGCAAGGCAGTAATGCATCTTGGAATTCATTGAAAACCAGCGAATCTTCTTCCGCGCGGTCTGTCCGCACAGATAGCACCTTGTGGACAGGAGACGCGTATTGTTAACCAGCTCCTCCTTAGTATCATATCCTTTGGTAATATATTTCTCATAGGTTCCATAATTGACTCTTATCTCGTCCTTGACACCTGCAGGTATTCTATAGGTATCTATCGAAAAATATCCCCCTACCCTTCCAAAATCAATACCCTCAAAGACCTTAGCTGTATACTCCGCATCACTTATTGCACTGTGAAAGTCTATATTTTTCTCAATTCCCAGCATATCGACAGCCGTTTCCAGCGACCTTCTTGACTTTCCGTCTTCCTTGTCAATCGAAAAAAGCTTCTGTATATCATAGTAAAACAGCGGATATTCCAGTGGATTCTCTATGCCGAAATATTTCATGTTGCGCTGCAGCTCCACAAGATCCGAAGTCCCCCAGGTGCACATTCTGTACTCTCCGTCCGCACTGCACCAGTCAAGGAAATCCTTCACCGCAGCCCCGAAATCCCTTCCGTCCTCCAAAAGCTCCTCCGTGACATGCGTAAGCCCCTTCGCAATATAGTGAAGCTCCTTGTATACCTTCGGCTTAACATAACACGAAAAGCTGTCGATACGCTGCATATCATCATCCAGCTTCACGGCACCTATCTCAAATATCTCGAACGGAAGCTCCACAACCTCATCTCTCTTGCCGCTCGGACACTGATTCCATTCCAAATCAAATACAATATATCTCATATTAACTATCCAATCCTCACTTCCCCGACATCCATATCCGGGAGCTGCCCGTAACATTCCGGACATTTTTGTATCAAGTCACTGACACACAGCCTTAAAAACATTTATCATTATATAAAAAAATTCTATTACTAGCAATGTTTTTTTACCGAAAGCAGCTTTAAGTATTCAGGATAACTTTCTTTACCAAACCTTAGTTTCTGTTTCGTTGCTGCATATTAATATTGGTAGTATAATTATTTTTGTAGTGTGCTTAAATAAAAGTACTATCATGACCCTGCAAGGAGACCTTTAATGAATATAAACTTTAAGAAAAAAGGCTATAAAATCGCTTTAATATCTTTTATAATATTTATTCTTTTCTTTTTTTCCGTATTTTTTTGCACCAACCGAATAAGCAATGAGCTGGAGCGCCAGCTTGAAACTAATCTGATTGACGTTGCCAACCAGAATGCTCTTGCCATAAGTAACCAGCTCAATGACAACTACATGCTTTTAGATAGTCTTTTTGCCGAGATTAAGGAAATTCCCGGTGATATGTCCGAAAATGTGATGCTTCTAAAAGGCTTTGTTAAAGCTAATAATCTGAAGCGCGTAGGATTTTGCGATACCGATGGAACAACTTATACTACGGACAATGTTGTGGCTAATCTCTCCTATCGTGAGTTTTTCCAAAGAGGAATGCAGGGCAAGTCAACCATAACCGGTGTACTGACTGATGCTCTCCGCCCTGATGCCGATGAGAAAGTCATTATCTTTTCATCCCCTATGTATGACGATACAACGAATGAGCTTCTTGGTGTATTCGGTCTTATATATGATGCTGAGGTCATCAATGCCTCCTTGCAGGTGGAATGCTTTGAAGGGCAGGGCTGCAGCTTTGCCACCAATGAAGCCGGTGATATATCCATTGCCATGAGTTATGATTCCATACAGCTTTCACAGAACCTGTACACCGACATATTATCCAGGAATCCCGGCAACACAGAGGTAATCAATACCATCCGCCACAATATTTCCTCCAACACACCGAACCTTGGAAAATTATTTATAGATTCGGTTGAATACTACTACTACAGAACGCCTATTCTTATCGCCGATGGGGAGATTGTCTGGAATGTGTTCACGCTGGTTCCTACCGGTTATTTATTACAGCGCCTTAAACCTGTCCGCAACATAATGTACCTTATGATATTCTTAAGTATCTTTTTGGCTATTGCGGCAATGATAGCTTATCTGATTATATTCAGCTCACAGAGGCGCCTTGTACAGCGCCTCGCCTACAGAGACTCCGTGACCGGAGGTGCCAATTATGCATACTTTAAAAGGCAGCTTCTCGCTAAGTCCAGAAACCGCTGCGGATATATAGTCTCAATGGACATCCAGCATTTTTCGAATATTACCATAACTGCCGGAAGTGCTGCTGCCGATGACATGATTAAGAAGACTTGGGAGCTTATAAAACAATCGATAAAAGATAATGAATATGCTGCCCGCGTGAGGGACGATTACTTTGTAATGCTGCTCAATATGTCAGATGACACCGATGTTTCAAGACGTCTTGAACAGCTCTCCGATGAGGTACATGACCTCGCTATAGCTTATGATGCACCCGGAGTAAGAGCCTGCTTCGGAATATATCCTATGGAGAACATAACAGCTCTTGATGATTCATACAATAAGGCCAAGATCGGATGTGCATTTGCCAAGGAACGGCACGATAAATGCTATGCCTTCTATAGTGAGCTTGACCATGAGGAGCTTCTCAAAAACCAGCAGCTTGAGGAACGTTTCGATTTTGCCATAGCCAACCATAACTTTGAGGTATGGTATCAGCCTAAATACTCAGCATCAACTAAGGAAATTGTCGGCTCTGAGGCACTGGTACGCTGGCGTGAGACAGATGGAAAGCTCATTCCGCCCGGACGCTTCATACCTCTTTTTGAGCGCGACGGCTATATATCGCGCCTTGATGAATATGTGTTCAGGGAGGTCTGCCGTAAGCAGAAATACTGGCTGGATAAGGGCTTCAAGGTATGCCCTGTGTCTGTCAACATAAGCCGTGCGACAATCTACGGTGCCAACGTCGTAGATAAATACCTTGGTATACTTGATTCCTTCAAGCTTCCTCACGAATACATACAATTGGAGGTGCTTGAGAGTGCCATTTCGGGAAAAGCAGACATTGCCAAGATTCTCGAACGTTTCCGCCTTAGCGGTGTTCACATATTGATGGATGATTTCGGTACAGGCTACTCCTCACTGGCAACACTCAACATGCACTGCTTTGACACCCTGAAGCTCGACAAGAGCCTTATCGACTGCATAGGCGGGAAGGACGGCGAAACACTCCTTCACTATGTTATCAAAATGGGACGACATCTCGGACTCCATATAACAGCCGAGGGCGTTGAGTACGAATCACAGCTTGACTACCTCAAGGAACAGAAATGTGATGATATTCAGGGCTACTTCTTCTCGAAGCCTCTTCCCCTCAGAGATTACGAGAAGCTCATATTATAAACTTCATAAATGGAGACTTACATGAAAAAACATGACAACAGCCTGTTTAAAATCGGAGAAATCGTAGATATTCTCGGGGTGACAAGAAAGACGATACTGCTATAATTCCTCGTCAGGTGTGCTTTTGCCGCACCTACCACTGCACGGATACGACCGATGCCGCCAAGCGGCTGCGCGATACCTATATCGCCGCTACCAGAACTGGAAAGATGTCCATGGTTGCACGAAAGTTTACCATGCGTATCGACACACACAATAACGGACATGAGCTGATGTGCTACATTCCAGTGCAGGATGATTTTGCAGGAGAGGAGCGTGTTGAATTTGTGGAGAACACCTGTATCTTCTCCCAGCTCCTTTGCCATATATCCGTACCACCTCGCATTTGACTCTGCCATTTCTCTACTGGTAAGTGTAAGCACAAATTCCTGCCCGTCTTTTACATATATGTCACCAGTGGTTCCAAGTTTCCAAGGCTTAGGTGCCATCCCACGAAGAAATCCATACTGATACGCATGCGGTGCCCAGAGGAGCATTCTTCCGGCTTTTCCTTGTATCTTTTCATGCAGAAGCTCGGCTCCGCGCAGCATTTGAGGTCTTTGTCTGTAATCTATTGCTCCAACTTCACCACTGTATGTTTCCACAGCCTCATTGCTGTTGCCTGCCACAATAAAGTAATCATAATACTCATTTCCGTTTATCAGCTTTTCGCATTGCGCTGCTCTCTCTTCACAGCCCTTCACAAGCCCGGAATAATGTGCGATTCCTGTCCCGCCCCAATAACTATAGGCTAGTTCTGCGTTCCAGCCGCCCATTTTAGCCAACTCGCGGAAATAGTAATATGAGCTGTCTTTTCCACTTTTCATCCGAATCGGTGTCATCCCACACCAATGCGTGAACAGGCTCTCCTTCATAAATTCCCGTATCTTTATGAAAAAGACTTGTATCCACAATTCGTGATTTCCCCTCATAATAACCAAAGGAGTGAAACTTCTGCCGCTTTACACCCATATTTTTACAATCATTCACTTCCTTCCATTCTGAAAAATGACTGATTGTGTTTATATGATAACAGCGGCATACTTGATTTTCCACAATCTGAACATCCAGTTCGTTCAATTCAAAAGAATTTCCATTATAAATTACGACGCTGTTTTCAGACTCACTCAGCTTTACCTGTAAGCCGTAGCATTTATTTTTTTAGTCATAAGCTGCTCCCTGCTCTTATTTGATGAACCCTACCTGGCTGCTGATAATTTCAATCTGCTCATCCTTTTTCTTATTATACTCTATTTTCTTCTCTTCAAAATAATTTTTTCCGTAAGAATCAATTGATACAATCAATGGACCAAATTCTTTCACATGGCAATGCCACAATGTCTCAGGCATTCCAAGGTCCTTCCACTGTGCCTCAACAATCTCTTCCACCTCAACTGCTGCCACAACAGCATTTCCTGCCGGGAATACACAGTGAATGGCACCGAAATCTTTGCACGCCCTCTCGGTATTCCCCTTCATTCCGCCCTTGCCGACAATAACGCGTACACCTGTGGTCTCCACAAATTCATACTCGAACTTCTCCATTCTCATTGATGTTGTAGGTCCTACAGATACCATCTCGTACTTCTCATCACCAAGCGGACGAATAATCGGACCTGCATGCAGAATTGCCGCATTTCTGACATCTACGGGAATCTCCCTGCCTTCCTCAACTACACGACG
>ENA-OPMP01000635-OPMP01000635.1-human-gut-metagenome-genome-assembly--contig:-NODE-635-length-17367-cov-2.138170_pt1 | contig 17367 bp, 10 predicted proteins | sample MGYA00241527_ERZ501751 | MGnify/ENA primary metagenome ERZ501751 (study PRJEB25962, sample SAMEA2042647) | human gut metagenome | biome: human gut; feature: human-associated habitat; material: faeces... | reverse complement strand
AGCCGCTTAGGCTTGGCGAATTTTTAACGAACTATTGCCAAAAATATAAACTTCAGATAATTTCTTTTAATATATAGTTGTAAAATTTTGGATATTTAGAAATATATATTTATATTTGAATTCAGTTTGGAATGCATAAAGAATATATTCCTATACAAACATATAGAATATGTACAATTTAGTTAACAAATCTAATACTGAATCTATTGAAAAATAATCAATAAATTCTATATACCTTAATTTTAAGAACTATGAGTAAACTGAAATTACTAGGTGCGTTACTACTAACTGTAGGTGGAACCACACAGCTGCTGTATGCAGAACAGCCATCCGTAATGGCTAATCCCAACATTGTACAACAAAAATCAACGTGTTCAGGAGTTGTAAAAGATGCGGCTGGTGAAAGTGTGATTGGTGCATCAGTATTAGTCAAGGGTACAACAATTGGTACCATCACGGATTTTGATGGAAATTTTGAGCTTCCAAACGTAGAAAAAGGAGCAGTAATCCAAGTTTCTTTTGTCGGCTATTTAACAAAAGAAATTGTATGGAAAGGAACGCCGCTTTCTATCGTACTTGAAGATGACACAAAAGCATTGGAAGAAGTAGTCGTAGTAGGATATGGAACTCAAAAAAAGGTAAACTTAACAGGTTCTGTGGCAATGGCCGAAAGTGATGTATTGGAGAATAGACCTATTGCAAACTTAGCTCAAGGCTTACAAGGTGTTATACCAAACTTAAACATTTCGTTTGCTAATGGTAATCCAAATGCTGAAACAAGTGTCAATGTACGTGGACTGACATCATTAAATGGAGGTTCTGCCCTCGTTCTTGTGGATGGTGTGGAAACAAATGATATTTCATTAATCAACCCTCAAGACATTGAAAGTATTTCTGTGTTAAAAGATGCTTCTTCCGCAGCCGTATATGGTGCCAGAGCAGCATTTGGAGTTGTGTTGATTACAACTAAAAAAGGAAAAACAGGAGAAAAAATAACCTTTAACTATAACAATAACTTTTCATGGTCTACACCATCTAGACTGCCCAATAGCTTGCCGGCAGACCAATGGTTAAGAGCAATGAATAGAGAAGCCAAGAATACCAGTGGAACTCAATACTGGAGTGATGAATTAATTGCAGCTGTAGATGCTTATATGCAAGATCCAACTCGCCCGACCGCATGGGAAAATACACAGGGAAATAAATTTACAGCCAACGGAGAATGGGCCTATGCCGGAAATACAGACTGGATGGACATCTTCTATAAAAACGCAGCATTTATGCAACAGCATAATGCAAGCTTAAGAGGTGGTAGCGAGAAAACTGCATACTATGCCTCTTTAGGATACAAAGGGCAAGATGGCTTACTGGCTTTTGGTACAGATACATATAAACGTATCAATATGTCTTTTAATTTCACTTCTAAAGTAACAGACTGGTTAGAAATTGGTTTTAGAACAAAATATAATAGAAGTGAAGTAAATGAACCAAACTCACAACATTATACAAGTGAAGATCCTTATTATGAAGTTTACCGTGCATTCCCCTTCATTCCAGTATACCTGCCAGATGGAGACTTTGCAGCTGTTGCTGGATCAAACTTCAACTTTAATATTGCAGGAATGCTAGCACAAGCCGGACGTAAAAAGAATGTATATGACGATATTTGGTATACAGGTTCCTTCAATTTAACTCCATTAAAAGGATTATCTATAAAAGGAGATTATACTGGCAACCGACTATTCAGAGATGAACGCGCTCATAATAAAACTATTTACCAAAAACAACCTGATGGTTCACAGATTGCCAAAGGAGAACCTAACGGAGTATCATTAAAGAAATATGACGACACCTATCAGGCATTGAACCTTTGGGCCGAATATAAGTTTGAATTGCCTAAATCTCATTCTTTTACAGCTATGGTGGGATATAACCAAGAAAGTAAAAAAACCAGCAATTTTTATGGCTATGTAACAGACTTATACCTGAATGATGCTCCTATTATTGACTGGGCAAATACTAAACAAAAACTGGAAGAAGAAGCTACCATCTGGGCAGTTCAAGGTGCTTTCTTCCGATTAAACTACGACTATGCCGGAAAATACCTAGTAGAAGTAAACGGACGTTATGACGGTTCTTCAAAATATGCATCAGACAGCCGCTGGGGCTTCTTCCCTTCTGCTTCTTTAGGATGGAGACTTTCAGAAGAAAAGTTCTTTGAACCAGCAAAAAAAATTTTTGACAATGTTAAGCTACGCGCATCTTTGGGTAGTTTAGGAAATCAAGTTACAAATAGTAACTTTGACTTCTTAAGTCTGATGGGATTCCAGCAGCTCAACTACTTGATTGGTGGCAAACTTGCCAACGGTATCACTCCTGCTTCGCTGGCATATAATAATGTAACATGGGAAAAAGTAACTACTGCAAACTTTGGTGTAGACTTAGGATTATTAAATAACAGGCTGACTGCTTCATTTGATTATTTCTTACGTTATACAAATGATATGGTCGTATCTAAAGCCTACCCTGCCACAATGGGATCTACAGGAGGCAAAGAAAACTTGGCCAATATGCGAACAAATGGTTGGGAATTAACACTTAACTGGAATGACAACATCAACGATGTGGCTGGTTCTACTTTAAATTATAATATCGGTATTGGTATTTCAGATAGTTATTCAACCATTACCAAATATGACAACCCAACCGGATACCTTGGTGACTACTATGAAGGCCAGCGTTTAGGCGACATTTGGGGATACGTAACAGAAGGATTCATTAAAGATGACGCAGAAGCTGAAGCAATGAAAGTACGCCAAAAAGAAATCAGCGGAACTTGGCTTCCTGGTGATATAAAATATGCAGATTTGAATGGTGACAATATCATTACTTACGGAAAAAACCAGTTAAATGACCATGGTGATAAAAAAATCATCGGTAATCAAACTCCAAGATACCGTTTTAATATCAATTTAGGATTAAACTGGAAAGGATTTGATGTTCGAGCCTTATTTGAAGGTGTAATGAAAAGAGACTTATGGTTAGGAGATAACAATACAGTCTTCTGGGGATACACAGGACAATGGTGGAGTGCATTAAATGAAACACATATAAATGATGTATGGAGTGAAACCAATCCTAATGCCTACTTCCCTGTACCCACAAATACGACAAGAAGCCGTCAGGTTCAAACAAAATATCTGCAAGACGCATCTTATATCCGCTTGAAAGATTTGACAATCGGTTATACTTTGCCGACATCATGGGTATCTAAATTAGGCATCTCACAGTTGAAAGTCTTCGCAAGTGGACAAAACTTATGGGAAGCTACCGGCTTATATAAATATTTGGATCCAGATTCTACGGGCGATACAAAAGATGATGGTAACTTGGAAGAAAGAATGACGAAATATCCATTCTGCCGGTCTTATTCATTTGGTATTAATGTTACATTCTAAATTGCTTATTGTATTATGAAAAAAACTATATTATATGCCACATTGTTGGCACTTAGCTTTCAAAGTTGCGACTACCTTGACAGGGAGCCGTTAGATTCAGTAACAAAAGATCAGTTTTTTACGACTGCGACTGGTACTGCCCTCCAACAATATTGTAACAACTTTTACCCAAAACTGATAAAAGGTCATGGTGATCCCTTATCGTATAGTTTTGGAATGCTGGAAAAAGAATTTGAATCAGACAACATTTTTACATGGGAATATAACGTAAAAAGTTTTGGCTTGCATGTGGCTCCTACAGAAGCCAAAGATACAGAGTGGCAATGGGAAAATATACGTGCATGCAACGATTTCTTGATGAATTATCAATCATCTCCAGCAACTCAAGCTGAAAAGAATCAATATGCAGGAGAAATTTATTTCTTTAAATGCTTAGACTACTTTAATAAATTGAGTGTGTATGGTGATGTACCTTGGTATACCACAGTCTTGAACCCTGGTGATGAGGAAATGTATAAAGGACGTGATTCAAGAACACTTGTTGCTGATAGCTTACTTTTAAATATTGATAAGGCCATCAATCTGCTTTCTCCAAAATCTAAAGTGGGAGTAAGCCGAGTTTCAAAAGACGCAGCTATTGCATTAAAAGCAAGAATATGCTTATTTGAAGGTACATGGAGAAGATACCATGACATAGAAGGCGACGTAAAATTCTTACAGGAAGCATACGACGCTGCAGGCGAATTAATGAAAGAAGAATATGGTTACTCTATATTTAAAGGAAGCTCGCCTAAAACGGCATATCATGAATTATTTACACAAGAAAACTATAATAATAATTCAGAGGTTATTTTAGCTAAAGAATATGATCCGTCTTTAGGTAAAGGTAATAATGTTACCAGACAAATTGGAGTAGGTGAAACCCCTATTGGCGCAAGCCGAGACGCAGTAGAAGATTACTTATGTGCAACTACAGGAAAACCTATTTCACTATGTGGATGTGAAGGACATACTACACATACAGGGATTATTACAGAACTAGAAAATAGAGATCCTAGATTATTGCAAACCATAGCTACTCCAAAAGACGGAGAATATACATACTATTTACACGGTAAAGCAGCTAATATTGCCAATATCGTAGCAACTGGTGCGGATGGCTCTTCTTCTACGGGTTATGCTATTGCAAAATTCTATAAAACCTCTGAGTTTTCTTCAGACCATCATAAGGGTAGTATTGATGCCCCTATTTTCAGATACGGAGAAATTCTTTTAATTCGTGCAGAAGCAGGAGCAGAACTAGGAGTACTGGATAATACGGAACTTGAAAGAACAATTAATGAACTTAGAAAACGAGTAGGATTCAATCACCCATTAACAGTTAATCCAGTAGCTGACCCCAAACTGGAGAAAGAATATCCTAACATAAAAGGTAGTAATGCTAATTTAATTCGTGAAATCAGAAGAGAACGCCGTATTGAATTATTTGGTGAAGGATATAGATACGATGACCTTAGAAGATGGGCTTGCGGTAAACGACTGGACGCTAGTGTAGTAGTACGAGCAGGTATTATTCCTGATGCTAGTTTATATACTGCAGAACAAGTAAACGATATGAAAGAAGAACTTGGCCTTACCTCTGAAGGAGCATTAGATATTTATGGAAAAAGAGTAAAAACACAAGCTGTATTTGAAGAACCTAAGCATTACTTATTATCCATTCCTATCAATGAAATTTCTATCAATCCTAATTTGGCTCCCAATAACCCAGGTTGGTAATATTTAACAGACTTTATATAGATAAAGATGGCTTATGAGAAAATCATTTTCATAAGCCATCTTTTCTTTATACACAGTTGACTAGCAACCTGAAATTTCGTATTTTTGCCCAATCAACTGAAATTACGTAATTTTATTAAGATGAATCAAGAATTCGAGCTTATCGCCAAGACCTTCCAGGGACTGGAAGAAGTTCTGGCACAGGAACTCACGGAATTAGGAGCCAGCAACATTGAAATCGGACGACGTATGGTTTCTTTCACCGGAGACAAAGCCATGATGTATAAGGCTAATTTCTGCCTTCGTACTGCCATCCGTATCTTAAAACCTATCAAACATTTTACTGCGAAGACTGCTGACGAAGTGTATGAGGCCGTAAAGAGTATCACATGGGAAAACTATCTGGACAACATGAGTAGTTTCTCGGTAGATGCCGTAGTGTTCTCTAATGAATTCCGTCATTCTAAATTCGTGGCATACAAAGTGAAAGATGCGGTAGTCGACTATTTCCGCGAAAAGACAGGCACCCGTCCTTCCGTACGTATCAGTAACCCGGATTTGGCTATTCACATCCATATTGCAGAGGAAGAGTGTACACTTGCCTTGGATAGTTCAGGTGAATCACTTCACCGTAGAGGATACCGTCAGGAACAGGTGGAAGCACCGTTGAACGAGGTATTGGCAGCCGGTATGATTCTGATGACAGGCTGGAGAGGTGAATGTGACCTGATAGACCCGATGTGTGGTTCAGGAACTATACCTATCGAAGCCGCTTTGATTGCACGCAATATCGCTCCGGGTGTATTCCGTAAAGAATTCGGATTCGAGAAATGGAAAGACTTTGACCAGGATTTGTTTGATGCTATCTACAACGATGACTCACAGGAGCGTGAGTTTACTCATAAGATTTATGGATACGACAACAATCCGAAAGCAAACGAAATTGCTCAGCATAACGTGAAAGCTGCAGGAGTAAGCAAGGATGTCATCCTGAAAATCCAGCCATTCCAGCAGTTTGAGCAGCCTGCACAGAAAAGTATTATCATCACCAACCCTCCTTACGGAGAGCGTATCTCGTCAGAAGATTTGCTGGGACTTTACCAGATGATTGGTGAACGCTTGAAGCATGCATTCACCGGAAACGACGCCTGGATTCTGAGCTACCGTGACGAATGTTTTGACCAGATTGGACTGAAGGCTTCTATAAAAGTACCTTTGTTTAATGGAGCATTGGAGTGTCAGTTCCGTAAATACCAGTTGTTTGACGGGAAGTACAAGGAGTTCCGTTCCGACAACAGTGACAAGGAGTTTAAGCCGAAACGTGAAGAAAGACCGGCACGTCCACGTCGTCAGGGAGAAAAAGTGGAATATGGCCGTAAGGAGCGCAAAGACGGAGGTCGTGGAGAACGGAAAGAAGGTTTCCGCAGCGACCGTAAAGAAGGATTCCGTAAAGATGCTGACCGCAAAGAAACATTCCGCGGACGCAAAGCAGGCGACGGAAAAGAATTTACTCGTGAACGCCGTAAAGAATTCAAATATAAGGAAGATTCGAAGCCACGTACTCCGCGTCCTTCTACAGACGACGGACGCCCCAAAGCGGCTCCTGCCCCACGCTACATGCACAGACGCCGCAGCGAGGAAGAAGGTAACTCACAAGATTAAAAAACGGACAGAACATGAAACGTATATTCTTTTTATTCTTTTTGTGCTGTATGACCACTCTCACCACTTTTGCCCAGGAAAAGAAAACTTATACACTGGAAGATGTGATTCCGGGCGGAAACAATTATTTCAACTTAGTCCCTGAAAACATTCCGGGACTGCAATGGTGGGGAGATGTATGTGTACGTGCGGGTGTGGAAAATATTCGCAGCATTCAGTTGAAAGATGGCAAGGAAACCATACTTGTCACACTGAAAGAGGTAAATCAAGCTATTGAAAAAGGAGAAAAGCCCTATCAGCTGTCGCACGAACTAAAACCGCTTCGCAGCCTGATGTCAGCTTCATTGCCTTGGTCAGAGCGTAAAGTCATAGTTTTTCAACAGAACAGCTATTGGGTGGAATATGACTTCGGACAGAAAAAAATTACGAACATATCCCGCCTGAACGAAAAAGCTACTAATCTTGACTTTTGCAAAACCAATGACAAAGTGGCCTATACCGTCGGTAACGGTTTGTTTGTAACCGGCGAAGGGGAGGTAAGTCACCAGATTAACCCTTCACAAACAGAAGAAGGGGTAGTTTACGGACAAGCTGTACACCGTAACGAATTCGGTATTTATAAAGGTACATTCTGGAGCCCGAAAGGAAGCTATCTGGCTTTCTATCGCATGGACCAGAGTATGGTCACAGACTATCCTCAGGTGAATACATCGACTCGTATCGCAACTCTTGAGCCGGACAAATATCCGATGGCAGGAATGACCAGCCACAAAGTAACGGTAGGAGTGTACGATGTAAAGATTGGAAAAGTAACTTACCTTCAGGCTGGTGACCCGACCGACCGTTATTTTACCAACGTTAGCTGGTCGCCCGATGAGCAGCATATTTATGTCATCGAACTGAACCGTGACCAGAATCATGCCCAACTTGTATGCTATCAGGCCGCCACAGGTGAACGAGAAGGGGTATTGTATGAAGAAAAGAATCCGAAATACGTAGAGCCTCAGCATCCGTTGGTATTCCTGCCGTGGGACGAAAGTAAATTTATTTACCAAAGTCAGCGCGACGGTTTCAACCACTTGTATCTGATGGATACGAAAGTAAAAGGAGAAAGTGCATGGAAGAATGGTAAACTGGAAGGCAGTACCTATCTGGAACACCTGAAAGTAACTCCTTTGACGCAAGGCGACTGGCTGGGGCAGGATATTCTTGGATTCAATGCAGGAAAGAAGGAAATCATTATCGGTAGCACAGAAATATCTCCGCTGCAAACCAATCTGTTCAGCCTCAACGTAAAAACCGGGAAACGTACATTACTGGGAGAACAAGACGGTATGCACCGGGCTTCTCTCTCTGAAAGTGGTACTTACCTGATTGACAACTTCTCTTCATTCCAAGTAGGACGTGAAATCACTTTGCTGCCTACCAACGGAAAGAAAGGGACTACACTACTGAAAGCTGATGACCCGATGAGTAGCCAGTTTAAGTTACCGGAAATTACCATCGATACCTTTAAGGCGGCAGACGGAAAAACAGACTTGTATTACCGCCTGATTAAACCCGTGGACTTTGACCCGAACAAAAAATATCCGGCCATTATCTACGTATATGGTGGACCGCATGCACAGCTCATCCACAACACACGTTTTTATGATGCCAGAGGATGGGATTTATACATGGCTCAGAAAGGGTATGTGATGCTGACAGTAGACAGCCGGGGAAGTGACAACCGAGGACTGGCTTTTGAGAACTGTACATTCCGCCATTTGGGAGTAGAAGAAATGAAAGACCAGGTAAAAGGTGCCGAATTCCTGAAATCACTGTCTTACGTAGACGGTGAACGAATCGGCGTACATGGTTGGAGCTTCGGTGGCTTCATGACAACCAACCTGATGCTGACTTATCCTGACATCTTCAAGGTAGGTGTGGCTGGAGGACCGGTCATTGACTGGAAGTTCTATGAGGTGATGTATGGTGAACGCTATATGGATATTCCGGAAACTAATCCGGAAGGATACAAGGGTTCCGACCTGAAACAGAAGGCTGGCAACCTGAAAGGCCGTCTGGAAATCATTATCGGAGGTACGGACCCCACTTGTGTACCACAACACAGTTACTCATTCCTGAGAGCTTGTATTGAAGCTGGTACCCATCCGGACTTCTTCGTTTATCCGGAAGACGGACATAACATGATGGGACGTGACCGTGTACACCTGCACGAACACATCACCCGCTATTTTGAAGACCATTTGAAATAATAGACTAAAAAAACAGATACATATATGAAACTTTTACTTTTAGGTTCAGGAGGACGCGAACATGCACTGGCATGGAAAATCGCACAAAGCCCGAAAATTGAAAAGTTATACATCGCTCCGGGAAATGCCGGTACGCGTGAAGTAGGCGAAAACGTGGCTATCAAAGCCGATGACTTTGAAGGTATCAAGCAGTTTGTAACGGCCCACGGCATTGACATGGTAGTAGTAGGTCCGGAAGACCCATTGGTGAAGGGGGTATATGATTTCTTCAAAAACGATGACAAATTGAAGCAAGTACCAGTTATCGGTCCATCAAAGGCTGGAGCCGTACTCGAAGGAAGCAAGGAATTTGCCAAAGGTTTCATGCAGCGTCATCATATTCCGACTGCCGGATACAAGAGCGTAACTGCAGCCAACCTGGAAGAGGGACTGGCTTTCTTGGAAACCCTGAAAGCTCCCTACGTACTGAAAGCTGACGGATTGTGCGCAGGAAAAGGTGTATTGATTCTCCCCACATTGGAAGAAGCCAAGAAAGAACTGAAAGAAATGCTGGGCGGTATGTTCGGAAATGCTTCTGCTACAGTAGTTATCGAAGAGTTCCTGAGCGGTATTGAATGCTCGGTGTTCGTACTGACTGATGGAAAGAACTATAAAATCCTGCCAGAAGCCAAAGACTACAAACGTATCGGTGAAGGTGACAAAGGATTAAACACAGGCGGTATGGGTTCTGTTTCTCCGGTTCCATTTGCAGATGCGGAATGGATGAAAAAGGTGGAAGACCGTATCATCCGTCCTACAGTAGAAGGACTGGCTGCAGAAGGTATCGATTATAAAGGATTTATCTTCTTCGGACTGATTAACGTAAAAGGTGAACCGATGGTAATCGAATATAATGTCCGTATGGGCGACCCTGAAACAGAAAGCGTCATGCTGCGCATCAAGAGTGACTTAGTAGACTTGTTTGAAGGAGTAGCTCAGGGCAACCTAAATGAAAAGACACTAGAAATTGACCCACGCTCAGCTGTCTGTGTCATGCTGGTATCTGGCGGCTATCCGGAAGCTTATGAAAAAGGATTCCCGATGACAGGCATTGAAGAAGCAAAGGCAGGAGGAAGTATCGTATTCCATGCCGGAACAGCTTTGAAAGACGGACAGGTAGTAACTGCCGGAGGACGTGTCATTGCTGTCAGCTCTTACGGAGCCAACAAGGCAGAAGCTTTGGCACAGTCTTTCCAAAATGCAGGTAAAATCTGTTTTGAGAAAAAATATTTCCGTTCAGACATCGGGTTTGACCTGTAACACATGCTTGCCCGAAATAGATTTCAATATGAACTGGCCACCGGAAGAGCAACTCTTCCGGTGACTATTATTATCTGTCTTATCATGTATGGCATCACCTATCAGGAAAAGACAGATTTACTTTCTTTGGCCATCCACGGAGCTATAGTCTACTGCCTGATTGAATTGAACACCACATTCTCACTCATCCGGACACGTACAACACTTCATGCGGCCATATTTCTATTCTTTTTAAGTGGGCTACCTTTTTTGCACGCCTATTCACATGAGCAATGGATTCCCTTATTGTTCACCGTATCTTTCTCTTATTTGTTCCGAAGCTATGAATCGGTATATGCTCCGGTTCCTATTTTTCATAGCTTCCTCTGTCTCGGTATCAGCAGTTTTCTACTTCCGCAAGTGCTATACTTTATCCCGCTGATTTATTTCTACATGATTGGCTTAAGGGCTTTTACCCTCCGTACATTCTTTGCAGGGCTCATCGGGCTCCTCCTTCCTTATTGGATTGCATTGGCCTATCATCTTTACGCTGGAAACATGGAAGAAACCTGGCTACCTTTCAAAGCACTTACCTGTTTTTCTCCAATCGACTATTCTATTCTTTCTTTGTCACAATTAATTTCCGGAGGTATTGCAATCTTATTCATAGCCATTTGTAGTATAGAATGTATTCTGCATAGTTACCAAGACAAGGTACAAATGCGTATTATGCTCCGTGTCCTGATAATTACAGGAATAGGCACATTGGCCTGTATGCTACTTCTGCCTTCACATTTCAATACTTATTTTCTTATGACATTAATCGTAGGTTCCGTCATGGGTGGTCACTTACTGGCACTGACCTTCAACCGGTTTACCCGTATCTTTCTTTGGGTATCCCTTGGAATCTGGACCTGCGTATGTATCATGAATTTATGGATGCATTTATTCAATTTCTAATAGACTGGGGATACTGGGGAATGTTTCTCTCTGCATTCCTGGCCGGTACCATCCTACCGTTCAGTTCGGAAGTTGTGCTACTAGCCTGCATCGGATTAGGATTGGACCCTGTATGGTCCACACTTTTCACAACTGCAGGAAATGCACTCGGAGGTTTTACCTGCTATTGGATAGGGCGAATTGGCAAAACTGAATGGATTGAAAAATACTTCAAAGTAGACAAAAAACAAATGGACAAAGCCATCCGGTTTATTCACGGAAGAGGGTCGTGGATGGCCTTCTTCTCTTTTCTTCCCGTCATTGGAGACGCCTTACTTATTGCACTGGGATTTATGAGAGGCAATGTATGGATTACCACTATTGCTATGACTATTGGCAAACTGGCACGCTATGCCATCATCGTAGCCACAGCCTTGGGAGTATTCCGGTTCATCGGATAGAAAACCAATGCAAATTTTTCATGCCCAAAAGATATGACTATCTTTGCGAAAACGACCGAAAATCGTCTTCGAAAAAATTAATAGGAACATGAAAAAACTTCTTTGCATCTATTACTTGTTATGTATAGCCACACTGGCTTATGCACAAGACTTAAGATTTAATGCCAACGGAAAATTTAAAATCGTTCAGTTTACTGACGTACACTATATTTTTAATGATTCGCGCGCAGAAGTAGCCATTGAACGCATCAATGAAGTGCTGAATGCTGAAAATCCAAACTTGGTAATGTTTACTGGAGATATTATCTACGGCAAACCCGCAGAAGAAGGAATGCGCACCGTATTGGAACAGGTATCTAAACGAAAAATCCCTTTTGCTGTAACTTTCGGAAATCATGATGACGAACAGGGACTTTCCCGTGAAGAGCTATTGAAAATCATTCAACATATTCCCTATAGCCTGACTTCCACCACAAAGGGCATTTCAGGTACCACCAACTTTATTCTGCCAATCAAATCATCCGATGGACAGAAGGATGCTGAAATCCTTTATGTATTTGATTCCCATTCTTATTCACAGATAAAGGGCGTGAGAGGATATGATTATATCGATTTCAACCAAATTCAATGGTACCGTGAGAACAGTACAAAATATACACAGACAAACGGTGGAACTCCCCTTCCTTCGCTGGCTTTCTTCCACATTCCTCTTCCTGAATACAATCAGGCTGCAGCCGATGAAAATGCAGCATTGTTCGGCACCCGGAAAGAAATTCAGGTCTTTTCACCGCAATGAAAGAAATGGGTGACATTGAAGGAGTGTTTGTAGGACATGATCACGACAATGATTATGCGGTAATATGGCAAGGCATTCTTTTAGCATACGGGCGCTACACCGGTGGAAATACGGTTTATAACAACTTGTCCAACGGAGCTCGTATTATCGAACTGACCGAAGGCGAAAAAGGACTCCGTACTTGGATTCGTACTAAGAATCATACAGAACAAGAGGTGAAATTTCCGGAAAGCTTTTTAAAACCCAACAAATAGCTCCACAAAAGAATAGCCAGATTTGTTTAACAAAAGACTGTTGATATAAAAATGATTACACTTGAACCGACGGCTGATGGAAGCAATACATTATACGTTTCTGAATTGAATGAACATTATCATTCCGTGAAAGGCGCATTGACCGAGTCAGCACATATTTTTATTCAAATGGGATTGAACCACTCTCAGGCAATAAATCCTCGCGTATTTGAAATAGGTTTCGGCACAGGGTTAAATGCCTTTCTAACCTTGTTAGAAGCAGAAAAAAACCAAAGAGCCATTCACTTTACCAGCATTGAACGATTTCCTCTTTCGGAAGAGATTGTACATAAACTGTCCTATCCAGAAACAATTGCGCCCGAAGAATGTGAAAAATTCTATGCACTGCACACTGCTCCTTGGAACCAGGAAGTAAAAATAACACCTTATTTCACATTACATAAAATAGAAAATGATTTTACTCACTTTTCATTTAGTGAATATTATGATGTGGTCTATTTTGATGCCTTTGCTCCCGAAAAGCAACCAGAGATGTGGAATCAAGCACTTTTCAATAATTTATATAACCAAATGAATCCTGGTGGAATCCTGACTACTTACTGCGCAAAAGGACTGGTTAGGAGAATGTTGCAAGCAGCTGGGTTCACCGTAGAACGACTCCCTGGCCCTCCGGGAGGTAAAAGAGAAATTCTTCGGGCAACCAAAGAAAGAACCTAAAAATAAACAAATGCGTCTCCCGCTACCAAAAGAAACTACTATATTTGTATTATACTTTACGGCACAAACAAATGAAAAAATATTTTTTTGCTTTAATAGGTATCTTGCTTCTCACTATATCTTGTACGGGACAGCAAGGAAAAGAAAACGCCCCCACCCTGACAGTCACCATTGAGCCGTTACGGTTCTTCACAGAAGCTATTGCTGGAGATAAATTCCAGGTGGTCAGTATCGTTCCCAAAGGAGCTAATCCGGAAATATACGACCCTACTCCTCAGCAACTCGTCGAACTGGCACGAAGCAAGGCTTATTTGCGCATCGGCCATATCGGATTTGAACAAGCATGGGCAGAAAGATTGCAAGCTAACACCCCCAAACTACCTTTCTATGATATGTCACAAGGAGTAGATCTCATTCATGAAATACATCCTCATGCCCATACACATGGAAATATAGACGGAGTAGAACCTCATATCTGGAATTCAGTTTCGAATGCACGTATTATTTCATCTAATATCTGCAAAGCATTGTCTGAGATAGACCCGGACAATCAAGCTTACTATCAGACACGACTGGACAGCCTGCAACAAGTCATCAACCGTACCGAACGTGAAATGCAGAGCTATTTGGCGAACGCTGACTATTGTTTCCTGATTTACCATCCGGCATTAAGTTACTTTGCCCGAGACTACAGCCTGCAGCAAATCAGTATCGAGGAAGGAGGAAAGGAACCTTCACCGAGCCATCTGCAAGAACTGATGAAAACTTGCAAACAAAAACAAGTAAGAGTCGTATTCGTGCAACAGGAATTCGATCAGCGTAATGCGGAAGTAATCGCCCAGGAACTGGGACTAAAAATCGTTCCTATCAACCCGTTAAGCTATGACTGGAACAAAGAAATGATTCACATAGCCAAATCACTGAGCAAAAACAATAACTAAAACTTATCTTAATGAACCAACCGCTTATCAGACTGACTGAGATTGCTGCTGCATACGATCAGAAAAAAGTGCTGGAACATATCAACCTGAAAATTGCAGAAAAGGATTTTCTTGGAGTTATCGGCCCGAACGGAGGAGGAAAAACCACCTTGATGAAAATTATTTTAGGCTTACTAAAACCTACGGCTGGAAAAATTCAGTTTTTTCATCAAGGAAAGGAAGTGAGTGAAATTACAATGGGGTATTTACCCCAATACAACACTATAGACAAGAAATTTCCCATTTCAGTGTACGAAGTGGTTCTTTCTGGACTAAATAAACAAAAATCATTGTTCCGTTCATTCTCTAAGGCACAGCATGACAAGGTACGGGAAACTATTGTTCGCATGGGACTGGAAGGTTTGGAACAAAGAGCCATCGGACAATTAAGTGGCGGACAACTGCAAAGGGCCTTATTGGGACGCGCACTCGTCTCCAATCCGGAAGTCGTCATTCTGGATGAACCCAATACATACATTGACAAGCGTTTTGAGGCTCGTCTTTATGCACTGTTGGAAGAAATCAACAAAGAGTGCGCCATCGTGCTGGTGAGTCACGATATCGGCACCATCCTGCAAAACGTAAAAAGCATTGCCTGTGTAAACGGCACACTGGATTACCATCCAGATACGGAGGTCTCTGCCGAATGGTTGGAAGCACATTTTGAATGTCCTATCGAACTGTTAGGACACGGCAATCTGCCTCATCGAATATTAAAATGCCATCACCATGAAGAGTAGAAGGCTGCTTTTAACGCCTTTTGCAACATTATCATTTACTTTTGAGACTTGATTAGCAAATGTTTGCTATCTTTGCCGCATTGAATTTTAACGAGAAACTAAAATAATTCATGAAACAGTACAACAAGATTAACAATCTGGTAGGCTGGCTCGCTTTTGCAGTGGCTGCATTTACTTACTGCATGACCATTGAACCGACAGCCAGCTTCTGGGACTGTCCGGAATTTATTACCACCGGATACAAACTGGAGGTAGGACATCCTCCTGGCGCACCCTTCTTCATGCTGACAGCCAACCTGTTCAGCCAATTTGCCAGCGATGCGACTCAAGTGGCTAAAATGGTGAACATAATGAGTGCCCTGATGAGTGCGGCATGTATCCTGTTCCTATTCTGGAGTATTACTCACCTGACCAAGAAACTGATTTGCCCCGATGACAAAGAGATGACTACGGGCAAGCTGATTACCATCATGGGAGCTGGTCTGGTAGGTGCACTGGCCTATACATGGAGTGATACATTCTGGTTCAGTGCAGTAGAAGGTGAAGTATATGCATATTCCAGCCTTTTCACTGCCGTTGTTTTCTGGCTGATTCTGAAGTGGGAGAACCGGGCTAACGAGCCTCACAGCGACCGTTGGCTGATTCTGATTGCTTACCTCACAGGATTGTCTATCGGTGTACACTTACTGAACCTACTTTGTATTCCGGCCATCGTACTGGTATATTATTACAAGAAAAACCCCAACGCCAACCTGAAAGGCAGTCTGATAGCCTTGGCTGGTTCCATGATTCTGGTAGCTGTCGTATTGTATGGCATCGTACCGGGTATTGTGAAGGTAGGCGGATGGTTTGAGTTGCTGTTTGTCAACGACTTCGGCCTGCCATTTAATACGGGTGTCATCATTTACATGATTATTCTGGCCGCAAGCATCATTTGGGGTGTGTACGAAAGCTATACCGTGAAAAGCCGCAAGCGGATGAATATCTCTTTCCTGACCACTGTCGGTTTACTGGGTATTCCGTTCTACGGCCATGGCTGGAGCAGTGTCTTCATCGGTATCATTGTACTGGCTATTTTAGCGATTTACCTCTTTGCCAATATCGGTGAAAAATACCGTGTCAGCGCACGCACGCTGAATACCAGCTTGCTGGCCATGATGATGATTGTAGTAGGTTATTCTTCGTATGCGGTCATTGTCATCCGTTCTTCGGCCAATACACCAATGGACCAAAACTCTCCGGAAGACATCTTTACTTTGGGAGAATACCTGGGACGTGAACAATACGGTACCCGCCCGTTATTCTACGGACAAACTTATGCTTCCAAACCTGCATTGAAACCTACTGAAGGAGGATGCGTGTACGACGTGGAAGAAGGTGCCCCGGTATACCAGCGGAAAGAAAAGGAACGTCCGGATGAAAAAGACAGTTACGAAATTGTACGTCATAAAACAGAGTATAAATACGCTCAAAACATGTTGTTCCCACGTATGTACAGCGATGCACATGCACAGGCCTATGAAGACTGGCTGGGAGGAGTAGAAGGACGTCAGGTTCCCTACGATCAGTGTGGAGAGATGATTATGGTGAAGATTCCTACACAATGGGATAACATCAAGTTCTTCTTTATCTACCAATTGAACTACATGTACTGGCGTTATTTCATGTGGAACTTCGCCGGACGTCAGAATGACATTCAGGGACAAGGAGAAATCGAACATGGAAACTGGATTACCGGTATTTCATTTATCGACAACATGTTGATAGGTGACCAGACGCTGCTCCCAAGTGAACTGAAAAATAACAAAGGACACAACGTATTCTACTGTTTACCATTGATTTTAGGACTTATCGGTCTGTTCTGGCAGGCTTATAAGGGAGAAAAGGGTATCCAGCAGTTCTGGATTGTCTTCTTCCTCTTCTTTATGACCGGTCTGGCCATCGTGCTTTACCTGAACCAGACACCGCAGCAGCCTCGTGAACGAGACTATGCATACGCCGGTTCGTTCTATGCATTTGCCATCTGGATTGGACTGGGAGTGGCA
>ENA-OPMP01000613-OPMP01000613.1-human-gut-metagenome-genome-assembly--contig:-NODE-613-length-17737-cov-1.891245_pt1 | contig 17737 bp, 17 predicted proteins | sample MGYA00241527_ERZ501751 | MGnify/ENA primary metagenome ERZ501751 (study PRJEB25962, sample SAMEA2042647) | human gut metagenome | biome: human gut; feature: human-associated habitat; material: faeces... | reverse complement strand
TTTCCCCACATAAACTGCGTTTTTGCGGGGGCCCCGAAGTGGGGACTGGTGGACGCCGCCCAAGGCGGCTGGGTCAAGGAATTTTTGCCACGTACACGCCGCGGCAAAAATGAATTGCCTGCAATGACAACAACGATAAGATCGAAATTCATATAAATGTAAGGAGACGCAACATGGATTACAAAAGCACGCTGAATATGCCCAAGTCCGGCTTTCCCATGCGGGCGGGCCTGCCCAAGCGGGAGCCGGAGATGCTCAAGCGCTGGGAGGACATGGACCTCTACAACGAGCTGCTGAATAAGGACTGGTTCATGACCCTGCTGGATCTGGAAGACTATATTGCAACCAAAGACCGTATGTTTGCAGACTACGAGGATCAGGAAAAGTGGAAACGCATGATGGTGGTAAATATCGCCAAAGCCGGATTTTTCTCTCCCGATCGTACCATCGCAGAATACAACCGCGATATTTGGAAATTAAAATAAGGATACCCGGGGAAAAAGGTCTAAGCACCCAGGAGCCTGCTCCTGGGTGGGGGAAAGACCTCTTGACCTGTCAGACATGAGAGATCGGAGATTTCAAATGATGAAAAGGGCGAAAAGTCAGAAGACCGACTGTGCTTGCACGGGGGTTCTGATCTTTCGCCCTGCATGGCGTGACAAAACATATCGTTCAAAGGATGAGAGGAAAAAAGAATGAGAAGAAGCGGTGTTTTATTACCTGTTACCAGCCTGCCATCCCGATTCGGCATCGGAACCTTTTCCAAAGAAGCCTATGCTTTTGTGGATTTTCTGAAGGAAGCGGGACAGAAGCTGTGGCAGATCCTGCCCTTGGGACCCACCGGATATGGGGATTCCCCCTATCAGGCATTTTCTACCTTTGCGGGCAATCCCTACCTGATCGATCTCGAAGAGCTGATCGAAAATGGATGGCTGACAGAAGAAGAATGTGAGAATACAGACTGGGGCGGCAGCAAGTCCTATGTGGATTATGAAAAAATGTATCAGGGACGTTTTCCCCTGCTGCGCAAGGCATACCACAACAGCCATATCGCAGAGAATGCTGAATTTATTGCATTCTGTGAGGAAAATGACTGGTGGCTTTCTGATTATGCGTTGTTTATGGCGATCAAGGACAGTCAGGGCGGCGCAAGCTTCCTGGAATGGGACGCACCTTTAAAGCTGCGGGAGCCTGAAGCAATCAGACGCTGCAGACATGAGCTGTCCGATGAAATCTGCTTCTGGCAGTTTTTACAGTATTTATTTGCAAAACAGTGGCAGGCACTCAAGGCCTATGCCAATGGAAAAGGGATCTCTATTATCGGAGATATCCCGATTTACGTTGCACTTGACAGTGCAGATACCTGGTCTCACCCGGAGCTGTTCCAGCTTTCTGAGGGCTGTGTGCCCAAGGCAGTTGCAGGGGTTCCGCCGGATGCCTTTTCTGCCACCGGTCAGCTGTGGGGCAATCCTCTTTATGACTGGGAATATCACAAAAAGACCGGCTATGACTGGTGGATCTTAAGAATCGGTTACAGCTATCGCCTCTACGATATCGTCCGCGTAGATCATTTCCGTGGCTTTGAGGCATATTTCTCGATTCCTTACGGAGACGAAACTGCAGTCAATGGTCACTGGGAAAAGGGACCTGACTTCGAGCTGTTTGCAGCGATGAAGATGAAGCTGGGCAAAAAAGAGATGATCGCAGAGGATCTGGGTGTGATTACACCTCCTGTCCGCAAAATGATCAAAAAATGCGGATATCCGGGTATGAAGGTATTGCAGTTCGCATTTGACAGCTACGACAGCGAATACCTGCCGCACAATTATGATAAGAACTGTATTGTTTACACCGGAACCCATGACAACCAGACGACCCGCGGCTGGTACGAAGAAAACAACCGCAAGGTGCAGAAATACATTCGTGAGTACCTGCGGGTAAAAAGCGGTAAAGATGTGGTGGAAGCGATGATCGCAACAGCGATGTCCTCAACCGCAGGAACCGCAGTGATCCCGATGCAGGATTGGCTCGGACTCGGACGAGAAGCCCGCATGAACTTCCCGTCCACCCTTGGAGACAACTGGAAATGGCGCCTGACGGACGGACAGCTGACGGATGCACTGGCAGCACATATGAAGGACGTGACAGAGACCTATTGCAGGTGATTTGCCCTGACGAACAAGAAATCCCGGAGAGCTGCAGCTCTCCGGGATTTCGTTTGTGTTGACCGTGAACACTTATATCCTTTGCCTGATCCTATAATAGTATAGCGACGATCCGACGATCTTATTTCAAGATCAAATTCGAATTATGATACGCCGGATCCTTCGTCACATCCTGGTCGAACCAGTCCGGCGGTGTGAATGCGTTTGCTTCCTCGATGGATGGAAATTCTACTTCTGCGATGATAAGCGGCGCAAGAGACTTCTCAAAAACATCCAGCTCGATGGTATAAGGATCCCAGGGGATCAGATATCGTTTTTTGGAAATACAGATGCCGTCGGCTTTCGGAAGCAGATGCTCATAGGAGGACTGATTGAGCGGAAGATTATATTCTTCCCGCGCCATCAGTCCTTTTCCTTTGTAGGTCAGATAATATTCATCATCCTGTTTGCGGATGCGCAGGACGGGGTCGGTGTTTAAATAAGCCTGCTCGATGAGGTGGAAGGGATAGCTGTCCAGATTTTCCGGCAGAGCTTTGACTGTGAATTTTCGTTCGATTTCCATAGGGGGCATAGCGGTACTCCTTTGTGTATTTTAGATGCTCGATAGGCTTAGTATAGCACACATACGCAGGATTTGTGAATTTTGTTGTGGAAGCACCCTGAATTTTAACATTCTTTAGAAATTATTCATACTTTTTCCCTTTTATGGAACAGAGATTTCTGCTAAGATAGGAATGGTTCAAATGGCAGGCTGCGGAAGCGCTCAACGGAGGAAGGTGACGTTTAAGCAGGCGGCTGCCAGACATCAGAAAATGAACTTAAGAAGAAAGGGGACATACAGATGGCGAAAATTGGTGTATTTTTTTCGGCTGGTTATGAAGAAATAGAAGCGTTGACAGTGGTGGATCTCTGCAGACGGGCGGGCATCGAGGTGACAATGGTTTCCGTGGATGAGACGGCGGCGGTGACCGGTTCGCATCAGATTACCGTGCAGATGGATCAGTTGCTTTCTGAGACAGATTTTGATGCGTTCGATCTGCTGGTGCTTCCGGGGGGAATGCCTGGAACCCTGCATCTGGAAGCCTGTGATGGATTAATGGAACAGCTGGATCGTTTTTATAGCGCTGGAAAATGGGTTGCAGCGATCTGCGCGGCCCCGCAGATTTTCGGACATCGCGGATATTTGAAGGGGAGAAAGGCGACGAGCTTCCCTTCCGTGGAAAAGGAGCTGGACGGCGCCTTTGTGACGCACGGCGCAGCAGAGGTGGATGGCAATGTGATCACCGGACGCGGCATGGGCTGTGCGATCGATTTTGCACTGAAAATTATCGGCTGCCTGATTTCGGAAGAAGAGGCGGCAGCGCAGGCGGAGAGAATCGTATACGAAAGGTAGACAGAATTTACAGATGAATATTTTATTCTTTTTGACACCAAAGAGCGAGGTCGCTTATGTGGAGGAAACTGACACATTGCGTCAGGCGCTTGAAAAGATGGAGCATCACGGTTATGCTGCGGTTCCGCTTTTATCTACGGAGGGCAAATATCTTGGCACGCTGACGGACGGGGATGTGCTCTGGGGATTAAAAGAACTGAATTTTCCCAGCCTGTATCAGATGGAAGAGATTCCTGTCATGCAGGTGAACCGTTCCCGGGACAATAAGCCGGTTCATGTGGATGTGGATATGGAAGGACTGCTGGAAAAGGTCAGCGCCCAGAACTTCGTGCCGGTTATTGATGATGAAAAGGTCTTTATTGGGATCATTACGAGACGGGACGTGATTCATTATCTGGCGAAACAGTGCCGCAGTCGGGAAGAATCGGCGGTGTAAAAGAAAAACGGAACATCGTGTCGCGGTAGAATGGAGCATTTATGGCACAGCGGTTTTACTGGAAGCAGTATGTGACGGATAAACAGGTTACTTTCTATATCGCCGATCTGATTTTGAAACCGGGAGAGCAGATTGAGGCGCACTGTCATGATTATTATGAATTTTTTGTCGTGTTGAAAGGCACGTTTCTGGAACGATGTAACGGACAGAAACTGGTGATGCAGCCGGGGATGGGACAGCTGCTCGGACCGGACGATGTGCATACCCTGTCAAATCCCTTTGGCGAGCAGAATCTTTTGTACAATATCGCGGTGCGAAAAGATCGTTATGAACAGCTGACAGCGCCGCTGTTTGGCAGCGGGAACGGGAGCAAAGATGCACCTGTTTTTGACCTGGGTTCGGAAAGCCTGGAAGGATTCCGTGAGAAAATACGTCTGTTGCATCAACTCTGGGAGTCCTCAGGGGAAAAGGAATTTCTGCTCCAGAGCATTTGCTGTGATGTCCTGGTAAACATCTTATTAAAAGGCAGGGAAAACAGTGCGCCGGACTGGCTGTCTGAATTGTATGACAGAATGCAGGAGCCTGAAAATTTTACGCAGGGACTTACACGCATGTTGGAACTTGCGGGCAAAAGTCAGGCGTATCTGAATCGTATTTTTTATAAGTATTATGGGCAAACGCCGACGGCGTTTATCAATTCCTGCCGAATGACTGAGGCATGCCGCCTGCTCCGCAGCACTGAAGAAAAAATTCTGGATATCGCTTACAGCTGCGGGTATGAGAATCTGTCGTATTTCAACCGACAGTTTCGGGCTCGTTACGGCCAGACGCCAAAAGAATACCGGAGTCAGAAGCGGTTCTTTGAATGACAGATGATATTTTGAAGTCTCTTTTCAGAAAACAGAATATTTTCACAGAAAAAAATATATTAGGTCAATATAGTATCAGAAACGGGAAACAGGTGTTAGCGGTGTTTCCCGCTTTTATTTATACTGAATACAGAAGCTGTGGAATGAGTTGATTTAAAATCAAAACAACTGTATTTATGGAAAAAGAAATGTGGAGGGACAAAAATGTATCATCCGAACAGAATTTTAGAACGGGAACTGGAATTTACAAAAATCTATCGGGAAAATATCGGGCAGCCTAAAGCGGTGCGGGAGAGTCGCTGCATGGATGCACAGATGGCGACGTACTTTGTGACGATTCAGCCGAAGGATCTGATTGCCGGAAGGATCAGCCGTCCGTATGTGGTGTTTGCACAGTGTATGGAGGGCGACGGCATCGACAAGACCGGTTATTGTATAGATGTGGTAAACTGCGAGAAGGAGCTGGCACGGATGAAGGCAGACGCCGCCTATTCCAGGAAGGATTGTATGCAGGCAGAAGAGATGATCCAATTCTGGAAAACAGAAAATACAAATACAAAAATCCGGCAGCAGTTCCCCAAAAGCTGGGCAGGTTCGATGGGCGGTGACGATTATGCGCATGATAATGCGGCAATTCATCCGCTTTACCGGCTGGCTGGCGTAAATCTTGATTTTAAAAAGCTGTTCCGGCTTGGCGTATGCGGTCTGCGTGATGAAGCGCTCAGACTGTCGCAGGAAACGCAGGAGCCGGAGAAAAAGAATTTTTACGAGGGCGTAGCTTCTGTGCAGGAATCCCTTCGCCGGGTAATGGGGCAGTATACGACGGAGGCAAAGCGTTTGGCTGGACAGGAAAATGACAGGGTGCGACAACAGGAACTTTTGCAGATGGCAGAGTGTCTGGAACACATTCAGACTGCACCACCGGAGAGCATGCAGGAGGCAATTCAGCTGCAATGCCTCTATATGCTTGCGGCGCGGGCAGTAGAGATCGGAAGAATTGACGATTATCTGGGGGAATTTTACCGGAAAGATTTGAAGAACGGACGGATTACACACGATCAGGCAGTGCGTTTGCTGGACAATTTTTTCACAATCATCGAAACCCAGTGCGGACGGGATACGCGGGTGATTATCGGCGGCATGGGGCGCGAGCATGAAAAGAGCGCGGACGAATTTGCCATGCTGGTGATGGATGTATTGGAAGTGCGCAGGGAACATTTTTATCCGCAGATCAGCCTGCGTTATTATAAAGAAATGAATCAGGATATTTATGACCGCGCGCTGCGGATTCTTGGCAGCGGATCGACCTTTCCGATACTGTATAACGATGATGTGAATGTGCCTGCAGTGATGCGGGCGATGGATGTGCCTAAAAAGGCAGCGGAGCAGTATTCGTTCTTTGGCTGCGGAGAATATATGCTGGCGGCACAGAGTATCGGAACGCCAAATACAGCCCTGAATGTGGCAAAGGTTCTGGAGCTTGTACTGCATGATGGAATCAATCCGGCGACAGGAATTTTGTCAGGACCGCTGGCAGCTGGGCAGGAATGCAAAAAGCTTCAGGACATTAGATGTTATGAGGAACTGGAAGAGTTGTTAAAAACTTATCTGACGTTTTTTATCGAGATTGCAGGCGGTTTTGAAGAGCTGGTGTATGACGTGGATGGAAAAGAAGCAGAGTTTTTACAGTTCTCCTGTCTGCAGGACGACTGCATGACGCGTGGACGCGGTATGCTAAACGGCGGTTACAGGTATCTGGGCGGAACGGTGGAAACCTATGGAAATATCACGCTTTCAGACAGTATGGAAGCAATCCGAAAAGTTGTATTTGAGGAAAAGCGCTGCACATTACAGGAGCTTGTAGAGGCGCTCGACTGTGATTTTTCAGGAAAAGAGATACTGCAGCAGGCGCTTCTTGACGCGCCGAAATTTGGAAACGATAAGGAAGAGGCGGATGAAATTGCGGTTCGGCTGCATGAGTTCATCTGTCAGACGATCCGCAGCCAGAAAAATCGGACACGGCTGGATTCTTTCCTGGCGGTTTTGATCAACAACAATATGAATGTGACGCTGGGGCAGTTTGTCGGCGCGACGCCGGACGGCAGAAATGCGCATAAGTTTTTGTCCAACGGCAACAGCCCTTACAACGGACAGGATAAAGAGGGACTGACAGCGCTGATTCTGTCGTTGACTAAACTGGATAATTCGATTCATGCGGGCGGAAACCAGAACCTGAAATTCGCGCGCAGCATGTTTGAAGGCGATCTGACGCAGATTAAGAGCGTGCTTGGAACGTTCTTCGATCTTGGAGGGCAGCAGGTGAATTTGAGCGTTGTCTGCCAGAAAGATCTGGAGGATGCGCTGGTGCACCCGGAAAGCCATGAAAATCTGGTGGTGCGGGTCGGCGGATTTACAGCGAGGTTTATCGATCTGGATAAAAAAACGCAGCAGGATGTCCTGACGAGGACGGCATACTGCTAAGAGAAAAAACGAGTGGCATCGTTGCTGCTGTGCAGTGTCGAAAAACAAAATATGTCCGGTATCGCTGCGCAGTGCTGTGATGCCGGAAAGGGAGGATATAGTTTGGAAGCGTTGCTTGTAGATATTCAGAGGGGAAGCCTGCATGACGGACCAGGTGTGCGGACGACATTCTTTTTTAAGGGCTGCCCGCTGCGCTGTCGGTGGTGCCATAATCCGGAGAGTCAAAATCCCGGAAAGCAGCTGTCGTTTCATCGTGAGCAGTGCGTTGGATGCGGGCGCTGTGAAACGGCATGTCACAGTAATGTACATTGGTTGACGAAAACCGGGACAGAACAGTTTCGGCATCAGGTTTATTTTGAACATTGTCAGTTTTGCGGGAAGTGTTTGGAACAGTGTCCGACAAAGGCACTGAAAATTATCGGAACACCGTATACAGAAGAAGAGCTTCTAAAAATTGCACTGTTGGATCGGGCGTTTTATGAGCATTCCGGCGGCGGAATTACGTTGTCGGGCGGAGAAGTGCTGCAGCAGGCGGATTTTGCAGCCTCCTTTCTTTCGTTGTGCAGGGAGGAGGATCTGCATACCTGTGTGGAGACGAGCGGGTTTGGGACTACAGACGCGATGGAAAAGCTGCTGCAGGAAACCGATCTGCTATATTTTGACTGGAAAGTGAGCACTGAGGAGGACGCAAAAAAATGGATTGGCGGATCGCTTGTCCCGATTTTGAATAATCTTGCTCTGGCGGATAAAAAAGGGGTACGGACAGTTTTACGCTGCCCGATTATCCCTGGAGTCAACGATAATACAGTCCATTTACAGGCAATCTGTGATCTGCTTGGGCGATACCCTTCGATAGAGCAGGCGCAGCTTTTGCCGTATCATCCGTTCGGTATTTCCAAAGGAGGAAATATCGGGCAGCTTCAGCAGGAATTTCCGGTTCCGGGGGAAGAAGAAAAGAAAAATTGGCTTTCCTGGTTTGAACAAAATGGAAAAGAAGAAGGAAAACGGGTGGTTTTGGAACACTAGAGACCGGGAGTGTGCAGAAGACAGTGTAAAATTCCTTGCCCACAGCCTGTGAGTTTGATATACTTAAATGCAATCAGATTGAAAAATGGCGAGTATGGCGTCGGCGTAGCAAACGGTTTTCATTTTCTAAAATGCGGCGGTTGACGACAGGAATCAGAGTGAGGAAAGAATGTCCAAAATAAAACAGAGCAATATCAGAAATTTTTGTATCATCGCGCATATCGATCACGGTAAATCGACGCTGGCAGACCGAATTATCGAAAAGACCGGTCTTCTGACGAGCAGAGAAATGCAGGAGCAGGTGCTTGATAACATGGAGCTGGAGCGGGAGCGCGGCATTACGATCAAATCCCAGGCGGTGCGGACGATTTACCGTGCAGAGAATGGGGAAGAATATATTTTTAACCTGATCGACACTCCCGGACACGTGGACTTTAACTATGAGGTCAGCCGTGCACTGGCAGCGTGCGACGGCGCAGTTCTGGTCGTGGACGCAGCACAGGGTATCGAGGCGCAGACGCTGGCGAATGTGTATCTTGCGCTGGATCATGATCTGGAGGTATTTCCGGTCATCAACAAAATCGACCTGCCGAGCGCAGAGCCTGAGCGCGTAAAAGAAGAGATCGAGGATGTGATCGGTCTGGATGCGGAGGATGCACCCTTGATTTCCGCTAAAAACGGATTAAATATCGAACAGGTGCTGGAGCAGATTGTGAAAAAAATTCCCGCGCCGAGCGGCAGCTTAGAAAACCCGCTGCAGGCGCTGATTTTTGATTCCCTCTACGATCCCTACAAGGGCGTGATTGTCTTTTTCCGAATTATGGAAGGACAGTTAAAAAAAGGTACCAAAGTCCGTATGATGGCAACAGGTGCAGAGTTTGATGTTGTGGAGGTCGGTTATTTTGGCGCAGGTCAGTTTATCCCCAGCGAGGACGGGCTGTCTGCAGGAATGGTTGGCTATCTGACGGCTTCGATCAAAAATGTCAAGGATACCCGCGTCGGCGATACGATTACAGATGCAGCCAATCCGTGTGCAAAACCGCTTCCCGGTTATAAAAAGGTCAATCCGATGGTGTACTGTGGATTGTATCCGGCAGACGGTGCGAAGTATCCTGATCTGCGGGATGCGCTGGAAAAGCTGCAGTTAAATGATGCGTCCTTATTTTATGAGCCGGAGACATCCATTGCCCTTGGCTTTGGATTCCGCTGCGGATTTCTGGGACTGCTGCATCTGGAGATCATTCAGGAACGACTGGAGAGAGAATACAATCTGGATCTGGTGACTACCGCCCCCGGCGTTGTCTATAAGGTGCATAAGACCAATGGGGAAGTAATTGAGTTGACCAATCCTTCCAATCTGCCGGATCCCTCCGAGATTGAATATATGGAAGAACCGGTGGTAAATGCAGAGATCATGGTGACTTCCGAATTTATCGGTTCCATCATGGAACTGTGTCAGGAGCGCCGCGGCAAATACCTCGGCATGGAATACATCGAGGGCACCAGAGCGTTGTTGAAATACGAACTGCCCCTGAACGAGATCATTTATGATTTCTTTGATGCTTTAAAATCCCGTTCCCGTGGTTATGCATCTTTTGATTACGATCTGAAGGGTTACGAGAGATCGAATCTGGTGAAGCTGGACATTCTGATCAACCGCGAGGAAGTGGATGCCCTGTCCTTCATCGTCTGTGCAGATTCCGCTTACGAGAGAGGACGTAGGATGTGTGAAAAGCTGAAGGATGAGATTCCCAGACACCTCTTCGAGATTCCTATCCAGGCAGCCATCGGCGGCAAGGTCATTGCCAGAGAAACGGTAAAGGCCATGCGTAAGGATGTGCTGGCGAAATGTTACGGCGGTGATATTACCCGTAAGAAGAAGCTGTTGGAGAAGCAGAAAGAGGGTAAAAAGCGTATGCGTCAGTTCGGCAATGTAGAGATCCCGCAGAAGGCATTTATGAGTGTTCTGAAGCTGGATGATAAAAACTGATGAAGTAATTGAAGGAGCAATATGAATAAAAAGGAACTGGAATTATACATTCATATTCCCTTTTGCGTAAGAAAGTGCAGCTATTGTGATTTCCTGTCTGCCCCTGCCACGGAGCAGACAAGGGAAGCCTATATGGCTGCACTTTTTGCAGAGATTGGGGGAAGAGCAAAAGATTACAGTGACCGTACCGTGACCAGTATATTTATCGGAGGAGGTACGCCGTCGTTGTTGTCCGGGGAACAGATCGGGCAGTTGATGGACCGTATCAGAGAGCAGTTCGCAATGGCACAGGACGCGGAGATCACCATGGAGGTGAATCCGGGGACGGCCAGCGCAGAGAAACTTCGGAATTTTTACACGGCAGGAATCAACCGTCTCAGTATCGGTATGCAGTCTGCCCAGGCAGAAGAACTGAAAAATCTGGGCAGGATCCATGATTTTGAAGGTTTCTGCCAGGTGTACCGGGAGGCCGTGGAGGCAGGATTTACGAATATCAATGTGGATATCATGAGCGGACTGCCGGGACAGACGCTTGCAAGTTATCGGGACACGCTGGAAAAGGTGCTGCACTTAGAACCCATGCCGCAGCATATCTCTGCCTACAGCCTGATCGTGGAGGAGGGAACCCCTTTTGCGGCCATGGCAGAGAGGGGAGAATTGCCCTTGCCGGAGGAAGAGACGGAGCGTGCCATGTATGAGGAGACCATAGAGGTGCTGGCAAAGTACGGGTTCCATCGGTATGAGATTTCCAACTATGCCAGGGATGGTTATGAATGCAGACATAATGTGGGCTATTGGATCCGCAGGGATTACCTGGGATTCGGTATCGGTGCGGCATCCCTTATCGATAATGTGCGGTTTCAGAACGAAAAGAGTCTGGGAGCTTATCTGGCACATCCGCTGGAAAGCAGGGAAGAGGAGCAGACACTGACGGTACAGGACCGGATGGAGGAGACCATGTTTCTGGGACTGCGGCTGACAAGAGGAGTATCCTGTGTGGATTTTGCAGAACAATACGGCAGGACTGTGGAGGAAGTCTACGGAGAAGTGATCGCCCGGAATGTGGCGGATGGTCTTTTGACCGTTACGGAGAGGAAAGAGAACCAGAAAAAAGACCGGTTCCTGGCACTGACAAAGAGAGGGCTGGATCTGAGCAATTACGTGATGGCGCAGTTTTTATTCTGAGGAACGTGGGAGACTGACAGGCACTTGTGGACAGAAAATCACATAAACTATCATAAGCAACTGTCCACGGAGGGATTTTTTGAAGACCTTTCAGCAGCCATTAACCGCAGGAGAAGAAGCGTATTATATCCGCTTGCTCAGGGAAGGTACCGTGGAAGAATCCAGACAGGCCAGGGAGATCCTGGTGGAGAGGAATCTGCGCCTGGTGGCACACATTGCCAAAAAATACCAGAATGTTGAGGAAGACATGGAGGACCTGATCTCTATCGGATGTATCGGACTGATCAAAGCAGTGAATTCTTTTGACTCAGGAAAAGGAAGACTGGCTACCTATGCCTGCAGATGCATTGATAACGAACTTCTGATGATGCTGCGCAGCCGCAAAAAACTTTCCAGGGAAGTCTCCCTGTATGAACCTATCGGACAGGATAAGGAAGGAAATGCCATCCATCTGTTGGACGTGATCGAAGAGAAGCAGAAGGACGTGGTGGAGGATCTGGAGCTTGACAGAAATATCAGGCGCCTGTTCCTGGCTCTGGACCACTGTCTTACGGAGCGGGAGTATCGGATTCTGGTGATGCGCTATGGGATCCTGGGCTGTAAAGAACACACACAGCAGGAGGTGGGAGATGTTCTCGGAATTTCCAGAAGCTATGTCTCACGCATGGAAAAAAGAGCATTGCATAAGCTGGCGGAGGCTCTGCGTGAGGACTAAACATCACCTTGTCAATTAAGGAACACTGTGATATATTTATTTCTATAAGTGACTAAAGATAAGGGGGGGACAGGGATGCATTTTGTAAGAACGGAAGACTTGAAGACGGGAATGCGTCTGGCAAGACCTGTTTATAATAAGAAGAGTATTCTTTTGTTTGACAGAAATTCCCTTTTGTCATTACAGGCAATAGAAAGTATTCGTAATTTCGGATTGATCGGTGTCTATGTACTGGAACCGGCAGAACCGCTTCCACCCCTGACTCAGGAGGACCTGGAGTTCGAACGGTTTCAGATTCAGGCGGTCAGTGCCATCGAAGAGGAACAGGATCGTATCCTGAAGACCAGAAAGCAGAACCGTACCCAGTCCATCGCAGATATGGTCATCCGCAATTACGGACACTTGGATGAGAAAATCAATTTCTACCAGAATCTGAGAAGCCGGGAGGATTATTTCTCCAGACATTCCCTGAACGTGGCAATACTCTGTGCCATGATTACCCATGTGATGAATATCAGACGGGAAGAACAGTATCATACCGTATGTGCTGCCATCCTTCACGATATGGGAAAAGTGAAAAAACATGATGATGTGTATTACGGGGCACCTTATACCAGAGAGGATATGCTGCGGAACTGCGAGACGCAGGAAGAGGCCTACGGTATCATCGAGGAGGCTTTTGCCACCGACGGATCCGGCATCCGCAGGATCTGCCAGCAGGCAGCCAGAAAACAGCTGAACCTGTTCCCGGAAGACGGAGAGAAGAGCAGGTATAAAATGCTGGCCGGAGCCAATGTATTGCTGGTGGCGAACCGTTATGATGAGATCACGGCCATGACATTACAGGGAACGGCACAGTCTGAGGTGAAGGCTCTTCAGGAACTTCTGGAGCACCCGGAGGTATATGATCCGGAGACGGTACGGGCATTGATCCGTTCCATCAATATCCTTCCGCCCGGTGCCAGCGTGGAACTCAGTACGGGAGAGAAAGCACTGGTATTGAATGAAAATGAAGAAAGTGTACTGCGGCCGACAGTGGTAAGCTTCCGGGATAACAGTATCCTGGATCTGTCCCTTCCCGGGAATGAGGACATCCAGATCGTGGATGTCATGAAGACCATGGACAACCGGTACATATTCAATAAATAGTGAGGAGCAATTATGCCAACAATCGAAGAAATACTCAGAGCCGCCAAGGAAGCGGGAGCAAGTGATGTACATCTGACGGTAGGTATCCCACCCAAAATGCGTGTAAACGGCAATCTGATCACCATGGATTATCCCAGGATGCTTCCGGCAGACACGCTGGAAGTACTAGTCAATATCATGACGGAAGTGCAGAGAGAACGTTTTGAGGAACGGGGAGAATACGATATGTCTTTCTCTATTCCCAACTGCGGACGTTACCGTGTCAATGCCTACAAGCAGAGAGGTTCCGTGGCTCTGGCGTTCCGACTGGTAGGAACCGTGGTGCCTTCTCCGGAAGAGCTGGGTGTACCGGAATCCGTGGTGGAACTATATCAGCGCAAACGTGGTCTGGTACTGGTCACCGGACCTACCGGAAGCGGTAAATCCACGACGCTTGCCGCCATCATCGACAAGATCAACAACAACAGAGATGCCCATGTCATCACTCTGGAGGACCCTATCGAGTATCTGCATCAGCATAAGATGTCCATGGTCAACCAGCGTGAGATCGGCATAGATTCCAATAATTATGCCAATGCTTTAAGAGCGGCACTCCGTGAAGATCCCGATGTCATTCTGGTCGGAGAGATGCGTGACTTCGAGACCATCAGTGTAGCTATTACGGCAGCGGAGACCGGACATCTGGTATTGTCCACCCTGCATACAATCGGTGCAGCCAGCACCGTAGACCGTGTGATCGATGTCTTCCCACCACATCAGCAGCAACAGATCCGTGTCCAGCTGTCCAACACACTGGAAGCAGTCATATCCCAGCAGCTGATCCCGACAGCGGACGGCAAGCACCGTGTGGCAGCTTTTGAGGTCATGCATGCCAATCATGCGGTCCGCAATCTGATCCGTGAGGGCAAATCCCACCAGCTGGCCAGCGTCATGCAGACCAACCGGAAACTGGGTATGATCACCATGGATGAGGCTATTGTTCAGTTGTATTTTGAAGGCAAGATCGACAGGGAACATGCGATCCAGTTCGCTCAGGATCCCGACAGCATGGAAAATAAAATTTAAAGGAATGATCCGGAACCGGCTATATAGGAGCAGACCAGACGACGCAGCGGAAAGCGTACGGTTTTGTGAATCTGTAGTGAGGTTCCGGAGGATTTTTCACCAAAAGACGTTTTCATTTAAAATTTCTGATATTAATTCTAAGAAGATTCCGGTAGTTTCACTGCCCTTTTGCGGGCTCTTATGATTACCCATTGTATGAATTGTTTTGTTAAGTCTGATTATTTTTGTCAGATTCATTCGTTTTATCTGTTTCTGTTTTGTTTCACTGTTATTTCCATAATAAATAAAACATTTTAAAGGAGGTATTTTATGTTTACTACAGTTTTTTCGGCTGCAGTCTATGGTCTGCAGGCATATCTGGTCCGCGTGGAAGTGGATCTGGCAGGGGGACTACCATCGTTTCAGCTGGTGGGGTCGCTGGGGAGTGAGGTGAAGGAATCCCGGGAGAGGGTGAGTGTGGCCATGAAAAATTCCGGTTTCCAGATCCCACCGGCACATATCACAGTAAATCTGGCTCCGGCAGGTCGACGTAAAGATGGTACCGCCTTTGATCTGCCTGTAGCTGTGGGACTTTTGCGGGATATGGAACTGGTACCGGAGGAAGCGCTGCAGGATACATTGTTTTTGGGAGAACTGGGCCTGAATGGGGAGATCAAGAAGGTGAAGGGTGTACTTCCCATTGTTCAGGAGGCGGCAAAAAGCGGTATCCGAAGGGTGGTGGTGCCCGGAGAAAATGCCATGGAGGCTGCGGTGATACCGGGGATCACGGTCTGGGGTGTGAACTGTCTGAACGATCTGCTGGCGGCACTGAACCATCCGGAGCTGGAAACTGAAAAAGTGTATCAGCCGAGGATCCGGGCGGAGGACTTGCTAAGGGAAGGAACTGGACAGGATACGGGAGATTTCCGGGAAGTGGCGGGGCAGGAGAATGCTAAACGGGGTGCCGAGATCGCTGCGGCGGGATTCCACAATCTGTTGATGATAGGGCCGCCCGGGGTGGGAAAATCCATGGTCGCGGGGCGAATCCCCGGAATCCTGCCGCCTCTGACACTGAAAGAAAGTCTGGAGGTGACAGGAATCTTCAGTGTGGCGGGACTTCTGCCGCCGGGACAGGCACTGATCACAAGGAGGCCTTTTTATGCACCACACCATACTGTGACACAGGCAGCACTGATCGGCGGGGGAAGCGGCATCCCAAGACCTGGTATGGTATCGCTGGCCCATCGGGGTGTACTGTTTCTGGACGAGCTTCCGGAATTCCGGAAAAACGTGCTGGATGGCATGCGACAGCCTATGGAGGAGCGTAAAGTGCAGATCGCCAGAAGTGCCGGGATGGTCACTTATCCGTCGGACTTTATTCTGGTGGCGGCTATGAATCCCTGTCCATGCGGGTATTATCCGGACCGGAATAAATGCCGCTGTACCCAGCCCCAGATCGAGAAATATCTGGGAAAGATATCGGGACCGATTTTAGACCGGATTGATCTGTGTGTGGAACTGCATCCCGTGGATATTCTACATCTGCAGAAAACGAAAACGGAAAAAAGCAGTGAAGATATGAAGCGGCAGATCCGGCATGCAAGAGAACGGCAGGCGGAGCGTTTTGCAGGAACGGATTGCCGTTTCAATGGGGACATCCGGTCTGCACAGGTGGAAGAATATTGCCCGTTGGGAGAGGAGGGTCAGAAAGTCATGGAACAGCTGTATCGTACGCTGCAGCTCAGTGCCAGAGTTTATCACCGGATTCTCAAAACTGCCCGAACCATAGCTGATTTGGAGGACCGGGAAGAGATCACGGGGGAACATTTGCTGGAGGCGGCGTGTTATCGACCTTCGGAGACGTATTGGAATTAATTGTGTGCCGGAACCGGGTACATTAAGTGTCCGGCAAGAAAAAGGGGCCGGTACGAAAATCACGGAAAACGTGCGGGCTGTGTGAAAACAGGGAAAGGGACAGGTATGTTTATGGCGGAGGAAGAGAGAAAATATGCATATTTTTTGTGCAGCACCTATACAATCGGGGGCGTGCGGGCAGAACGGCTGCTTGCACGCTTCGGGTCACCCCGGGCGGTATATGAGGCGGAGGCAGAGGAATGGAGGGAGTGCGTGGGCAATTCTGCGGCGGAAGCCTTGGAACGGCAGAAGAAAAGCGGAGAGTGGGAACAGGAATATGGACAGCTTTCGGAACAACAGATCCACTTTCTTTTGCGGGAGGAGAAAGGATTTCCCGGGAAACTGGCAGAAATTCCGGATCCGCCTTACGGCATTTTTTACCGGGGAAAACTGCCGGATGAGAACGAACCGGCGGTGGCGGTCATCGGTGCCAGAGAGTGTTCGGAATACGGCAGATATGTGGCCGAGGAACTGGGACAGTATCTGGGAAGAGCGGGAATACAGGTCATCAGCGGAATGGCCCGGGGGATTGACGGGATCAGCCAGCAGGCAGCGTTATCTGCGGGAGGAACTTCCTATGGTGTGCTGGGATGCGGAGTGGATATCTGTTATCCCGCACAGAATCGAAGATTGTATGAAGAACTGTTGGAAAAAGGGGGATTGCTCTCCACCTATGCGCCGGGAACAAAGCCGCTGCCCCAGTATTTTCCACCAAGAAACCGTATTGTCAGCGGACTGTCGGATGCTCTGATCGTCATTGAGGCCAGACAGAAGAGCGGGACGTTGATCACGGTGGATATGGCACTGGAACAGGGCAGGGACGTCTATGTGGTGCCGGGCAGGCTTACGGACAGGCTCAGCGACGGCTGCAATCATCTGCTGACGCAGGGAGCGGGAGTGTTTTTATCTCCGGAGAGTTTTGCAGAGGATTTTTTGCGGAGCTGGGAGGAAAAACAGGGACTTTCCGCAGATGGCTCCGGAGGAAAGAACAGGCGGAAAAATAATAGGGAAACCGGCAGAAATACGGCAAAAGTAAAATTGCCCAAAGAATCCCTGCAAAAGATCTTGGAATGTCTGGAACCTGTGCCAAAGACATCGGAGACGCTGTTGCAGGAACTTTGGGAGAAGGGAGAATATACGGACATTTCCGCACTGAACCGGGCACTGATGGAACTGGAACTTTTGGGATATGCCAGACAGAACAGTCCGGGACATTTCAGCACTTCTGCGAATTGACAAGGCTTTCGGAAAAGGGGTATAGTAATAGACATATGAGAATGACGAGAAAGGTCAGGTGCCCTTATGAACGATAAAGATACTTACAGAATGCATACCAAAGTAATACAGATCGGAGACCGGAAGATCGGCGG
>ENA-OPMP01000607-OPMP01000607.1-human-gut-metagenome-genome-assembly--contig:-NODE-607-length-17839-cov-2.370220_pt1 | contig 17839 bp, 17 predicted proteins | sample MGYA00241527_ERZ501751 | MGnify/ENA primary metagenome ERZ501751 (study PRJEB25962, sample SAMEA2042647) | human gut metagenome | biome: human gut; feature: human-associated habitat; material: faeces... | reverse complement strand
ACTTGCATGTGTTAAGCCTGTAGCTAGCGTTCATCCTGAGCCAGGATCAAACTCTTCATTGTAATAATATCTTTTTCCAACTATTCAGTTGATAATCTGCTCAAGGATTCCAAATCTATCAATATCAATATTGACGGTTCTTGTTTTTTCCGTACACCATATATATTACATACGGTGCACCGGCTTGTACTACTTGTTTGTTTATCTTAAATCTTTCAAAGAACTCTCATTTATGTCTTGCCATCGTTTCCGAAAGCGGATGCAAAGGTAAGAGATTTTATCGTAATCACCAAATGTTTTCGAAAGTTTTTTTTGAAAAAGTTTTTTTCGAAACTTCCATAAAAGGCGGGACGTCCATCCTCCCCACGTCTTATCCGTTCTCGCTCCCTTAGCCCCGCTAAGGTAAGATACTGGGTGCAGACACTGTCAAGGAAAACTCTCCTACGTTTGTTTCACCAAGTCAGTCACACACTGTCTGAAGTGCCGCATCTCTCTCGATTGCGGATGCAAAGGTAGACCTTTTAACGATTACCAGCAAACATACGAAGGAAAAATTATACGGATTTCCTGAAACTTTTTTGTAATACTCTGAATAACAGATGTGTTACAAAGCATGTTTTTATAACGGAGGACACCGGAGGAAAAAGACACACACATTATAATATTCGCACGCGCGTATAAGGACGGAAAAAAGGAAGGGGCCCATACGAAAACAGCAGACGAAAAACAAGAAAAGACGGAAAAGAAGCAAATCCGAAGGACAACCGGACACCGCAAGCTAGGGCAGGGCAAGGAATGGACAGGAAAACAGCTACGAAAAACGCAGTACGATATACACAACACACAAGTGAGTTTTCAAAAACTATTGCCACTGCTGAAAAACTCCAGGAAAGAAAAAGCAGAGAAGAATGTCCTTATTCAAGTACGCGCCAACCAGAGTCTGAATGTAAAATTCATAAAGAAGACTACATATTTTGCACCTCCCCCTCTACCGCACATATACACTTGATAATTATTATTTGAAAAAAGTTCTATAATAATTTGGTTTATATTATAAACTATATTACATTTGTAAAGTATTTAAGTAAAATAAACTTTTGTCATTCAACCTATAAAACATCATAACAATGAAAACAAACACAATATTTTACAAGAAGCGTGCCACTATCCTGGCATGCGCCACACTAGCTATTCCGAGATTTGCTACTGAAAGTATAGCACAGACCACTAACTTTATATCACCATAAGTAAGAAATAAAGCCTATGAAAACAAACCAAAACAACGAAAAGACAGTTCCAACCCAGGAACAAATCGAAGCAGCATGCCGGCAAAGTGCCCGTCATTTTTGGAATTGGCTCACTTGGTCATTAGTCTATTATGTGGTAATAAACCTGTTTCTTATAGCTATAAACTGGTTTACCAGTCCACACTACTGGTGGGTACTATGGGTGATAGCAGGCTGGGGAATCAGCTTGCTGATGACAGCCATAGAAAAAAGCATCAAATATTAATCAATCACAAACTAAAAAGAAAAAACAGTATGGAAGAAAGAAAATTGAATGAGAAAGAGAGTTTGGAACTCATCGCTCAAATGATTCAGAATACAAAAAACAGGCTAGAAACCAATTGTGGCATGCCATTCCTCTTTTGGGGATATACCACCCTCTTTGTCAGCCTGCTGATCTGGTTTCTGGTAGTAACTACCAGAAATTATTATTGGCAATACCTATGGTTCTTACTCCCTATCATCGCAGGAACAGGAACTTACCTCTCTACACGTAATCAGCAGCCGGGTATCAAGACTCATTTGGACAAAGTAATCAATTATATTTGGTTGGTATTCGGCATAACCGGCTTTCTGATATCCATGCTCGCCATGTTTTTCTGGCAACTTCCCATCCTGTTCATAATCCTTCTGCTGATGGGCATGGGGACTACACTAACAGGACTGGTGGTAGGTTATAAAACTGTCACTATTTGCGGCACACTGGGAGCGTTAAGCTCCATCGGATGCCTTTTTTATCCAGGTCCAAACCAGATATTAATCTTCGCTCCTGTCTTTATTTTCATGATGGTTATTCCGGGACATGTATTGAATCATGCTGCCCGTAAACAAAAAAAATCGTAACTTTGCGCCTATGTTCAAAGAATTGAATCCATTACTACATTCCGAACTGAGACTTGCCGTGATGTCCATACTGGTTTCAGTGGAAGAGGCCGAGTTCAGCTATCTGAAACAACAGACAGGAGCGACGGCAGGTAATCTGAGTGTGCAAATAGACAAGCTGAACAAGGCTGGCTATGTAGAAGTCATCAAGACTTTCAAGGGAAAAATGCCTTGTACCATTTGTAAGATTACACTAAAAGGGCTTGAAGCCTTTGAAGAATATGTAGACGCATTAAAAAGCTATATAAACATCAATACATAACAAATCATATCATTATTTGTCACATCCACAAACCTGTTTGAATAAATACTGTTTAACATCTTGATTGACAAGTATTCTGGAACTTACCATCCCAAGATGATTATATGGGATAACTTTCTATTATCCCATATAATTTTTTAGAATAAACACCATAATAAAAGGTTTTGTAAATTTGTACCCGGAAGAGAGAACATCCTCTCCCACAAAAGTGTTTATATTATACAAACTTTAAATAATAGAATTATGGAATTTGTAACGAATGAAAAGCTGACAATCGTAGGCGCTGCCGGAATGATTGGATCGAACATGGCTCAAACTGCTATCATGATGGGTCTTACTCCCAATATTTGTTTGTATGACCCATACGCTCCCGGTCTGGAAGGTGTGGCAGAAGAACTATACCATTGCGGTTTCGAAGGCATGAACATCACATTCACTTCCGATATCAAGGAAGCTTTGACCGATGCTAAATATATTGTAAACTCAGGTGGTGCGGCACGTAAAGCCGGCATGACCCGTGAAGACTTGCTGAAAGGAAACGCAGCCATCGCTGAAGAATTCGGAAAAAATGTAAAGGCCTACTGTCCGGACGTAAAACATATCGTGGTTATTTTCAATCCGGCTGATATCACCGGTCTGATCACCTTATTATATTCAGGTTTGAAACCATCACAAGTTACAACCCTTGCCGCTCTTGACTCTACACGCTTGCGCAGCGAATTGTCCAAGCATTTCGGCATCGCTATGGATAACGTAGAAAACTGCCGCACATATGGCGGTCATGGTGAGCAGATGGCTGTTTATGCTTCTACCGCTAAAGTAAACGGAAAAGCATTACTTGATATCATCGGCACTGATGCTTTGACAAAAGAACAATGGACCGAAATACAACAAAAAGTAACTAAAGGCGGTGCAAACATCATCAACCTGCGCGGCCGCTCTTCTTTCCAAAGCCCGTCCTATGTTTCTATCGAAATGATTGCCGCCGCTATGGGAGGAAAACCATTCCGCTGGCCTGCAGGAACTTACGTATCCAATGGTAAATTCGACCATATCATGATGGCCTGGGAAACTTCCATCACCAAGGATGGCTGCCACTTAAAAGAAGTGAAAGGCACGCCCGAAGAAGAAGCCGCATTAGAAAAAAGTTATGCACACCTTTGTGCTTTGCGTGATGAAGTGATTGCTATGGGAGTACTTCCTCCAGTTTCCGAATGGAACAAACTGAATCCTTATATTAAATAATTCTGATTACAATATTCCGTTAAAAACATCGCCGGGTTCACCCTTGGCGATGTTTTTTTTGTATCTTCGCACTCGCAATGATAGACCAACCCACCATAGACCGGATACTGGATGCCGCACAAATTGTAGATGTGGTATCCGAGTTTGTCACTCTGCGGAAACGCGGTGTGAATTTTGTCGGACTTTGTCCATTCCATGATGACAAAACCCCTTCATTCTATGTATCACCGGCCAAAGGATTATGCAAATGCTTCGCCTGTGGCAAAGGTGGAAATGCTGTCCATTTCGTTATGGAACACGAGCAGATGACCTATCCCGAAGCACTACGCTGGCTGGCAAAGAAATACAATATAGAAATAAAGGAACGCGAATTGACCGATGAGGAGAAACAAGTACAAAATATACGGGAAAGTCTCTTTGTTGTCAATGAGTTTGCCCGCGATTATTTTCAGAATATCCTCTACAATCACGCTGACGGAAAAGCCATTGCCATGTCTTATTTCCGCCAACGGGGCATCCGTGACGATATTGTCAAGAAATTCCAATTGGGATACAGCACTACCGCTCCTGACGCATTGGCACAAGAAGCCATGCGAAAAGGATATAAAAAAGAATTTTTGCTCAAGACCGGACTATGCTACGAAAAAGAAGATGGCAGTTTACGCGACCGTTTTTGGGGACGTGTGATATTTCCATGGTTTAACATCAGCGGAAAAGTGCTTGGCTTCGGCGGACGTGTACTGGACAGCCGTACCAAGGGAGTAAACCAAAAATACGTCAATTCGCCCGAATCCGAAATCTTCAGTAAACGAAAAGAACTATATGGCATTTATCAGGCTAAAGCTGCCATTGTAAAAGCCGACTGTGTTTACATGGTAGAAGGATACACCGATGTAATTGCCATGCACCAGTGCGGGCTGGAGAATGTGGTGGCCAACTCGGGTACAGCATTGAGCGAACAACAAATCCGGTTGCTACACCGCTTCACCTCCAATATCACCTTATTATATGATGGTGACGAAGCCGGTATAAAAGCAAGTATCCGAGGCATCGATATGTTACTTGCAGAAGGCATGAATATCAAAGTGCTGCTTCTGCCTGACGGAGATGATCCCGATAGTTTTTCCAGAAAACACAATGCCACGGAATTCAGAAAATACATTGATGATCACGAAGAGAACTTTATCCGTTTCAAGACCAACCTTTTACTAAAAGACGCACAAAGGGACCCCATCAAACGGGCCGGATTGATATCGGACATGGCACGAAGTATCGGACTGATTCCGGATAAAGTAATTCGATATACCTGCTTGACAGAATGTGCTACCCTCTTGAACGTAAACGAGCAAATTATTTTAGACGAGATCAAAAAGCATCTGCTTCAACGGGATGATAACTATCTGGAACAAATCAAGAAAGAAAAAGACGCATCCGCCACTACCAGCTCTCTGCCTCCAGCGGATACTCCTTTTCCTGCCGGCAGCATACCTCCTGCCGATATGCCCCCCCTAGGCGTGGATGATAATGTTCCCCCTCCGTTTCCTCCTGCAGAAGCAGAAGCGGGATATCAATCGTATATTCCCCAAGAAGGACGGGAAAAGTACGTTTTTTATGTAAAAGAGCAGTTACTGCTTCAAACTTTGATACGCCACGGAGAGAAAGTCATGTGCTATGTAGAAACGGAAGAAAATACGGAAACTCCTCTTACTGTGATAGAATATATTTCTATGGATTTGAAACAGGATGAATTACAGTTCCATAATCCGTTGCACCGGAAAATACTGGCAGAAGCAGAAGCTCATCTGCATGACCCCAACTTCACGGCAGAGCGTTATTTTCTGGCTCATCCCGATCCTACAATCAGCAAGCTGGCGGCAGATATGATAAATGATCGTTACCAACTGAGTAAAAGCAATTCACAAGCGATGGTTAAAGATGAAGAACGCTTACACGAATTGGTACCGCACCAACTTATCGACTTCAAACTTGCCATATTAGAAGAGGATATGAAATATACGCTGCAAGCATTGAACAAACCTGAAGTAGTAGCCAATGCCGATAAATGCCTTGAAGTTATGGCCCACTTTAAAGAATTAAGTGAATTACAAAAAATTATGGCCAAGCGTGCCGGCGACCGGGTAGTACTAAAATAAAGGCATAACTCCTTATCGGTTATGCCGTATCAAATTCATAAATTCCTCACGTGTTTTAGCCTGGTTAAACGCACCAGTGAAATCAGAAGTAGTAGTAATGGCATTTTGTTTCTCCACCCCGCGCATCTGCATGCACATGTGCTTGGCTTCGACCACTACCATCACTCCCAGCGGATTCAAGGTTTCCTGAATACATTCTTTTATTTGCAGTGTCATACGTTCCTGTACCTGCAACCGATGAGAAAACACATCCACTACCCGGGCAATCTTACTCAAACCGGTGATATAACCATTGGGAATATAAGCAACATGTGCCTTTCCATAAAACGGAAGCATATGGTGTTCGCACAAAGAGAAGAAATCAATATCTTTCACGATAACCATCTGACTATACTCTTCTTTGAATTTAGCTCCCAACAAAATGGCATGCGGATCTTGTTCATAACCGCGTGTCAATGTCAGCATAGCTTTGGCTACGCGCTCAGGAGTTTTCAGCAATCCTTCTCTTTCTACATCTTCACCCAATAGGGATAAAATACTCTGATAATGGCCTTTCAACTGTTCAATTTTCTCTGCTGACCATTCGGGATGCAATAGTTCTTCCATGTTATTAGTCCAGGGGAATATTAATTTGTTCACGAACAATAGATACTTCTTTAAAAACACCGGTAGCCTTCAGACGGCGCATGGCGGCATCCGCTTCCTCAATACTGCGGAAATCACCTACGACACAGCCAACGAGGAGGCTGGAAATAGGCATAGACAGGCATATCGGGAAACTCCTCTTTCACCTTGGCAGCCACATTATTAGCTTCATTACGAGCCACCCGCGAATTGTTTCCTGCATAGACCTGAACCCGATACCCTCTGGCTTTCAACATTTTCTGCTCACCTCCCGTAACATTTCCTGTATAGATACTACCAATCAAGCCTGTTATTTTAGGATCTTGACGGATGGTTACAGTACCTTCTCCGGCACGGTTACGCTGCAAGCTTTCTACTATGTTCTGCTGTGCCAAAGCGGAAAGTCCGAGACTCAAAAAGAGTAGGATAAAAATGTATCTCATGTCGTTTTATGAATTTAAGTAAATCATCACAGATTACTCAGATTTCCACAGACGATTTTATGATTCTTTATCTGTGTAAGCTTGAGTAATCTGTGATGAAATTAATTATTTGAATGCATCGATAATGCCTTTGAAGTCAACAACTTTCAAAGCAGCACCACCAATCAAGCCACCGTCTACGTCAGGGTTAGCAAACAATTCTTTAGCATTAGAAGGCTTGCAGCTTCCACCATAAAGGATTGAAGTATTATCAGCAACTTCTTTACCATACTTGTCGGCAATCAAAGAACGGATAAACGCGTGGATTTCCTGAGCCTGTTCAGCAGTAGCAGTCTTACCTGTACCGATAGCCCAAACCGGTTCGTAAGCCAAGATTACTTTACCGAAATCTTCAGCAGACAAAGAGAATACAGAAGCCAACTGAGCTTCTACTACTTCATTCTGTTTGTTAGCTTCACGTTCCTCCAATACTTCACCGATACAGAAGATAGGTTTCAAGTTGTTAGCCAAAGCCAATTTAACTTTTTCTTCCAGGATTTCCACAGTTTCGTGATAGTAAGCACGACGTTCCGAGTGACCCAGAATTACATATTCAGCACCTGTAGAAGCTACCATTTCAGCAGAAACCTCACCGGTATATGCACCTGATACTTTATCTGCACAGTTTTCTGCACCTACACCAATTACAGCCTTGTCAACAATAGGAGTAACAGAAGCCAAGTGAATAAACGGAGTACAGATTACCACATCACAATTAGGTTTGTCAGCAGCCAAAGCTTCATTCAATTCTTTTGCCAGAGCAATACCTTCCTGAAGGTTCTTGTTCATTTTCCAGTTTCCTGCAACAATGTTTTTTCTCATTTTGTTTGTTTTATTAAAGGGTTAATGAAATTATTTTGTTCGATTCTCTTTCAATTTCTTTTTCCTATGAAAATGCTCCCAAATGACATCCACCATGCTGAAAAACAACAACGGAAAGACAAACCATGCCAATACCAGCACCACTTTATGACTGAAAGTCTTTTCATTGATTTGTGCCAAAGGCAGTTTTTCCAGCCTGTCGGTCAGCACATATTCATCGGGCAGACTATTCACACTCCACTTGTTTATAACCACTCCGTTCTTCAGCAACATCAGTCCGGGATTAGAGCGTATCATGGTTTTCAGTGTAATGTCATCCATCAGGCAGAAAGGATACTCGGCTCCCGTACGCTCCTGCCAGTCTTCAATATCACTATCGGGTGATGAGGTAAGACAATAGAATTGATATCCATGCTCCACACTATAATCATACAGTTCATTTATCAGGTCAATGGTACTATCATCCGCCTGGCTCAGCTGATGCGCCACCAACAGAAAGGTATAATTATCATCATCCAGTACTTCATCGGTTATATCTTCCCCGTCTTCTTGACGAATAATGGAAAAGTCATGAATAGGCGGTTCGTATCCTTGTTCCTTCACCATCGTTTTGGAATCCACAAAAGTCCATGTGCTATCGGGATAATTTTCTAATGTAAACTCTTTCTCCACTCCATCTTTTTGAAGAATAAAACGGGTCTCATAAACAGTAGGCTTCTCTCCTTCCGGAATTTCCATCCCTTTACGTATATCTGCCCCGATATGATAAGGGCGGAAATCAAAGACAGGCAACTCACGGTAACAATACAAAGTCATCCCCGAAATATAGAGAAACGTATACATAGCCACCAACCAATCGAAACGCTTGGTCACCAAAGGAGTTATACGGTTTCCCCATTTAAAAACGGACACCGCCGCTATCAACAAAAGTACATTCTTCCCAAAAGTTTCCCAATTAGTCAAAGTCACAGCATCACCGAAACATCCACAATCCGATATCGGATTGGAAAGAGCCAACCATAAGGTGAGCGGAGTCATCACCCCCATGATAAGCACAACAAACAAGGTGGTCATTCTCCTGCGGATACCAAACAAAAGATATACTCCTAAACAAAACTCGACCATTGCCTGCAATACAGACGCCAGAAACGGAAGAAAGGCAGGCACCGAAGCAGCCCAACCGAAAACCTCCAAATAATCCTGAATTTTATATTGGATACCCAGCGGATCTACCGCTTTGACAAAACCGGAAAATATAAATACTGCCGCCAGCAAAAAACGGCAGGCGTTTGTCCAGATTCCAATGATACTATGTAACTGTTTACTCTCCAAATTCCAACTTGATCAATCCGAATACAGAATAATTAATCATATCCATATAGTTGGCATCAATGCCCTCTGATACCAATGTAGCTCCATCGTGACCTTCAATCTGCTTGGTACGATAGATTTTCATCAAAATCAAATCAGTATACGAACTGACACGCATGCTGCGCCACGCTTCGTCATAATCATGATTTTTGGCCAACATCAGTTCCAAAGCCTGTTTGGCATACCGGTCATACAATTCCAAAGCACGCTCTTCAGTCATGTCATCCGTTTCAGCATATCCCAGTTCCAATTGGACCAAGCCGATTATTCCATAATTTACAATAGCGATAAACTCCGAACGGATACCTTCATCCACCATCGCCACCCCTTTGGTTTCAATGCTACGAATACGGTTTGCCTTGATAAATATCTGATCGGTAACAGATGAAGGGCGCATGATACGCCATGCTGCACCGTAATCGTGCAGTTTTTTCGCAAACAAATCACGGCAAATAGCTATCACATGTTCAAATTGTTGTTTCGTATCTTTCATCACACTCTATGATTAGGCGGCAAAGTTACGCATTTTTCTGCTTAAGCGTAAACAAAAAGGCGGAAAAGAACGTCTGGTCATCACGGAGATTCCATACACCATGATTGGTGCAAACATTGGTAAATTCTTAAATGATGTCTACAGTCTGGTTGAGACCAAGAAGACAAATGATATTGTGGATATTTCCAATCAGTCATCCAAGGAGGGAATCCGCATTGTCTTAGAGCTTAAGAAGAATGTGGACGTAGATAAGCTCATCAATATGCTGTATAAGAAGACGAAGCTGGAGGATACATTCGGCGTTAACATGCTTGCGATTGTCGATGGAAGACCGGAGACACTTGGACTTAAGCAGATAATTACACACCATATTGATTTCCAGTTCGAGCTGGCTACAAGAAAATATACCACGCTTCTGAATAAGGAACTTGACAATAAGGAGATTAAGGAAGGACTCATACGCGCCTGCAATATAATTGACCTGATTATCGAGATACTGAGGGGCAGCAGGAACCTTAAGATGGCAAAGGACTGTCTGATTACCGGAAATACGGAGGGTATTAGCTTTAAGACTGAGAAATCACGCAAGGATGCTTCCAAGCTCCATTTTACCGAGAAACAGGCAGGCGCTATATTGGAGCTTCGCCTTTATAAGCTCATCGGTCTTGAGATTCTTGCACTTGAGAAGGAGTATGAGGAGACACTTGCCAGGATTGCTGAATACGAGGATATACTGAACAGCAGAAGAACTATGGTGAAGGTTATCAAGAAGGATTTAGACAATATCAAGAAGGAGTATGCACTCCCTAGAAGGACAATCATAGAGGATGGAAAGGCAGCAGTGTTCGAGGAGCAGGAGCTTGTTGAGCAGGAGGTTGTATTCCTCATGGATCGTTTTGGCTATGCCAAGATCATAGACACGGCAGCCTATGAGAGAAACAGGGAGGCGGTTCATGCGGAGAACAAGTATGTGTTTAACTGTATGAACACAGACAAGATATGTATTTTTACCGACAATGGAAATCTCCATCAGATAAAGGTGAGGGATATACCGTTTGTGAAGTTCCGTGACAAGGGAACTCCTATTGACAACCTTGGCAACTACAGCAGTGCGGGTGAGGAGATTATATTCTTATGCTGTAACAGTCTGCTTGCAGGCAGGAAGCTGTTGTTTACAACCAAGAAGGCTATGATGAAGCTTGTTGACGGTTCGGAATTTGATGTATCTAAGAGGACAGTTGCCGCCACTAAGCTTATGGAGGGCGACCTTGTGACGAGCATTGAGGTTGTCAGCACAGTGAATACACAGAGTGTTGTGCTTCAGACGGAGAACGGCTATTTTCTTAAGTTTATGCTTGAAGAGATACCGGAGAAGAAGAAGAGCGCAGTCGGTGTACGTGGTATGAAGGTTGACGATAGTGATAATGTTGACGAAGTGTACATTATACCAGAGGAGGCTGATGTATCTATTCAGTACAGGGATAAGGATATCTCATTGAAAAAGCTGAGACTTTCTAAAAGGGATTCCAAGGGACAGAAAAAGTAATTCTGCATATATAGAAAATGCGGCATACAATAATGTCAAAATATACAAAAAAGCTGAGACAGCTTATATAAGGACTGTCTCAGCTTTTTTATTCCATGATTTTTTTACATTTTATAAAATACGGAGTGTCTGATTAATTCAATATTATGCAAGCTTATGTATCGTGATACAGTTAGGTGTATCAATCTTTATCGGATTGCCGTTCATTACCAGAAGCCCCTTTTCATAGTTGATAGTAAAGAATGTCAATGAACCGGATTCATGGTTAACCGATACAAGGTGTTTCTCATCGGGGAACAGGTTGATATCCTTAGGATAGTCGCCGCTTATAGGAAGACTGTTCTTAAGGGTTAAAAGACCTGATTCCTTGTCTGTTGAATAGATTGTAACGCTATTGTCGCCGGCATTGGAGCATAATACATAATCGCCGTTTTTGGATACCTGAATTGCAGCAGCAGCGGTATTCTCCTTATGTCCCTTGCGGACAGTGAAGATATTCTGCACGAACTCAAAACGTGTCCTGGCATCCGGGGTATACCTGTATACGTCAATGTAATTCTTCAATTCGCATACGATATAGGCGAATTTTCCATCCGGGCTGAAGGTAATCTCACGCGGAGCGGACTCGAGCTGGCAGCGTATGATGTCGGACAGCTTGAGCCTGCCTGTAGCCTTATTGAAATCATAGAGCTTGACCTGATCCATACCTATATCGCATACACATAATAAGTCCTCATCAGGTGTGAGAACGGAGCAGTTGATGTGAGGACGGAAATTTCTCTCCGCGATACTTCCCATTCCCTTGTGGTATATCTCATCTGTTATAGTGCCGACGGTTCCGTCCCCGTTTACGTGAAGGACTGTAAGCTTGCCGTCATGGTAACCGGATACGAATATATAGTCATCTGCCTTTGTCATTGAAAGATGGCAGCCTCTCATGCCCTTTATTGATGAGGTGGTCATGTACTCAAGTCCTCCGTCCGGAAGAATCTTGAAGGAGGCAATACCCTCATCCACTATAGAATAAAGATACCTTCCACTGTGGGATACAATAAGATAAGATGAATTGTTGACTATCACCTCTTCACGGTAAGCCATTCGTCCGGCTTCGTTGTCAACATCTAAGATGGTTATTCCTTTACTTGAATCATGTGTATATGATCCGACATATGCAACATATTTTTCTGACATAGTAACCTCGATTCTGCTGCGAACAAAAGCAGCAACATTATTAGTATAGAATCATCCTGTAAAACAAAAGGGGCTGCCGGATAAGGCAACCCCGGATTTATATTTATTTTACGTCAATAAGTGTTATTTTACAAGCATTTTCCTTGCTTTTGAGAGCAAAATTGTAAGAGGCTTATACAGAAACAATGCTGTAAAAAAATTGCCTATACAATGCGTAATGTCAAAAGGAATTCCGCTAATAAAATAAGCAAAGCCTGAACCGATACCGAACATCACACCCTGCGTGATGGAGCACAGTGCACCGAAGCTAAGCCCATAAGCGCCGTTGATTATAGCCCATGTAATTGAGGAATCGTTGCGGCGGCACAGCATCGTTATGCCCCACAGAACAGCCCATATATAAAGATACATTATCCACCAGCTTCCAAAGCCCCAGAAGATTCCTTCCAGAAGAACAAATACATATATCGGGAAGAGAGCCTTTTTTCCAAAGACCTTGGTATAAACAATGAAAAGTATGGACACAACCTCTACATTGGGAAGGAAGCTCAAAGCCACCTGACATACACAGGCGATAGCTCCAAGCATTCCAAGTATTACTATTTCAAAGGTTGTATATTTCATGACAATTTACGGTATTTTAATATGACTCAATTACGAACTTAAAGGAGTCACCATCGTTGACCGGTGTTGTATCAACGCCTGTCTGGGAATAATCGTCACCGATATAGAGTGCCCAGTACTGATTTGCGGAATCATCTGCGGTCACACCGGCAACAGTCTTGACGTATAAGCCCCAATCGGATTCGTCTCCTGCGATGAGGTTCTCCTGCTCAAGAGCACCGCGAAGAAAGTCCTCATTGGTCTTGATAGTGAATTCCTTGGTGCTTTCGTCTGCGAATACTACAGTTAATGTGATGGTTTTGCTGCCACCTGCATCCTTTGGCTGAGGTCTGAAGTTGATGTAGAGCAGTGCCAGAACTACAACAGCTACAACTAAGCCAAGAACACCGAATAAAATCTTTTTGTTCTTTTTGCTCATTTGTTTTCTCCTTAAATAATAGATTGTATTTTTGCGTGATGAAATAATGTCCGGATCCACGCAGACATATATTTATTTACATAGGGCAGGTCTTCTGACTCAGGACATGGCACCCATCCACGTCTTCCCGGGAAAATAACCCAGTGACTTTTACACGGCACAAGCGTTGGACGGACTATTCCTATACAGCGACGGGTTCGTTCAGGCCTTCCACCTGATTCCCTCTTAGCAGACATTAAGAATAATGCCTGAACCGCTATGATATCACAGTTCCTGTATTGCAGGAACTAAAACAGTTTATAACAGCGTGAATGAAAAGTCAACGCATTACATTTATTTTTGAAGTTAATTTATTCTGATATGCATAGATATAATACGTTATACACTCATAGCTAAAATGGGGATGTTTTGGTATCCGAATCATTTTATATTGTCCGGAAAAATGTGGGTGGAAAATGCCGGCATGGACAGCCTGTTAAAATGGAGCTTTTAATTTGGATCTGTGTAATTAATCACTGTTCTGTGAAGTTTCCCGGAATATTATGTTGCTAAAGATGATACATTGTGATAACATGTTAAATATAGATGTCCTATATTCCGGCATGACTTGCAGACAGATGGGTGTGGAGATACGGAAGGCTTTTGTCCGGGAGGATATGAAATAACAGTCCATTTTAAAGAAAAATGAGGATTGGGATGAATCGTTTGACAGGAAAAGATAAAAATAACAGAATACATCTTCTTGATATAATAAGGGGAATACTGATAATATATGTTGTCTATTACCATTTCATGTATGATTTGAATGATATTTTAGGACATGAGATACCATATCTGTATTCAGACTGGTTTTCTACCGTACGCGACTGCATGTCCGGTTCACTTATATTGATATCGGGCATATCATGTAATTTTTCGCGCAGCAATCTGAAAAGGGGCGTAAAGACGGTTGCTATAGCTTTGCTGTTGTCTGTTGTGACTATAGCTGTAATGCCATCGCAGACGATTATTTTCGGTATCCTTCATCTTCTTGGAACGATGATGGTTATATATGGACTATGCGGATATATATCAGGGAAAAAGGTTGTGAAAAGGGAAGCATTTGACAAAGAAAAAGTGTATGGACGCCTTATATGGATGTTAGTATTTTTGTTTTTGTTTGTTGTATGCAGGGATATATATGATGGTTATATACAGCTTATGTACCGGCGCATTCCTATGCCGGGCTTCCTCTATGGAGAAAAAAATATATTTCTGTACATAATGGGATTTTCGCAGAAGCTGTTTTCCGCCGACTATTATCCGGTTATTCCGTGGGGCTTTTTGTTCCTGTCGGGTGCCATGGGTGGTTATGTTTTAAAAAGTAAAAAGCTTCCGGGATTTTTATACAAAAATTTTTGCAGGCCGCTTGCTTTTATCGGAAGACATACCATGATAATATATCTTGCGCACCAGCCTGTTTTGTTCGGAGTATTCATGCTTATTGATAAATTGTTTTGAAATAACGATGATTCATGGACTCAATGTTTGATAAACCATGTATCCGCTTAATTATATGAAATCGGACATCGCTACATATATCTAAGCAAATTATCACTGTTAAGGAATAAAAAACGAATTCTGTTCCATACTAATCATGCAATGATTTTTCGTTGTATATTATTATTGGAGGTGTGGACATGAATGATTTAGCTTGTGGTGTAAAGAGTTGCGCATACAATGACTGTAATTGTTGTAAGAGAGACGGAATCAAGGTGGAAGGAACAATGGCTGAGAGTTCATCAGCTACCTGTTGTGCCTCATTCTGCGAATGCGGAAGCCCAAGAGTGACATCTGCATGCGAATGTGAGCCTAAGAGGGTGACAAATATCATCTGCGATGCGGTTAAGTGCCGTTACAATGATGATAAGAACTGTACAGCAAAGCATGTCGATGTGACAGGGACACATGCTATGATATCTTCTGAGACAGAATGTGCTACATTTGTGAGCAGATAACGGTTACTGATCTGAATATTTATTGATAACAACGAGACGGAGCCTGCTGTAGCTAAAAAGAATGCAGGCTTCGTTTTTCTGCCATATCATAGCATGACTAAACACTGGCATGTCAGGACATGGAGCGGCATGAGTCAGGGCACTGTTGCATACGTTAGTATGTCATGATATACGTCAGTATGTCATGATATGCGTCAGTATGTCCTGGTATACGCCGGTATGTATTTATATAAACCTGCATAGCTTGACATGCCGGCGCATGGTGGGTAGAATGTTTTAAGATACACATATATATGGATACTATACAGCAATTCCTAGGAGAAATGAGGGGTAATATGCAGTCTAATGACGCACAGAATAACGCAATCAATCATATAGAGGGACCTATGCTGGTGCTTGCAGGACCTGGCTCAGGCAAGACTACTGTAATCACAAGGAGGGTTAAGCGCTTGATTGAACAGGGAGTCAATCCGCTTAATATTCTTGTGATTACGTTTACGAAAGCTGCTGCGGAGGAGATGAGGGAACGCTTTTACAGGCTTATGGATGATAACAGAGGCAGAAACGTGACGTTTGGAACATTTCATGCGGTATTTTTTACTATATTAAAGCATGCTTATAACCTTTCAGCATCGAACATCGTGAAGGAGGAGGAAAGATATTCCATTGTTAAAAATGCGATTACAAGGCATGAGCTGGACATTGAGGATGAGCGTGAGTTTGTCGGGAATGTGCTTGGTGAGATAGGTCGTGTCAAGTCGGACAGAATCGCCATAGAGAATTACTATTCAACCAACTGCCCTTCGGATGTATTCAGGAGCATTTATGAGGAGTATTCCGGTAAGCTGCGCGGCAGCAGAAAGATAGATTTTGAGGATATGCTGTGCTATACCTACGAGCTTCTCACGGCGCGGAGGGACATCCTTTCTGCATGGCAGAGCAAGTTTAAGTATATCCTTATCGATGAGTTTCAGGATATCAATAAGATTCAGTATGACACGATAAGGCTTCTTGCACAGCCGGAGAATAATCTGTTCATTGTCGGGGATGATGACCAGTCAATCTATGGATTCCGCGGTGCTAAGCCGGGTATCATGCTTTCTTTCCCGAAACGCTTCCCGGACACAAAACAGATTGTGCTTGGTGTAAATTACCGTTGTTCGGATGAGATTATGAAAGCGGCAGAACGGCTGATTGGAAAAAATAATGAACGGTACGAAAAACATATTGTTGCAAACAAGGGCAAGGAACAGCCGGTGCATATGAAAAAATGCGAGAATTTACCGGATGAAGCCGAGAAGATTGTGGCACAGATACAGATGTATCAGAAAGAAGGCATTGCGTATCAGGAGATGGCGGTGTTATTTCGGACGAATATGCAGATGCGTTTGCTAGCCGGGAAACTGATGGAACATGGAGTTCCATTTACCATGCGGGAAAATCTTCCGAATTTATTTGATACTTGGATGGCAAAAGATATTATGTGCTATTTGCAGCTTGCACTTGGAAACCGGAGCCGTGAGAAATTTTTAAAGATTGCAAACCGCCCGGTCAGATACTTAAGCCGTACGGCTTTTACAGAACCAGAAGTAAGTTTTGATAAACTCCGTGCCTATTATGCAGTGAAAAATCAGGAGTGGATGGAAGAGCGAATCTGGAATTTTGAGTATGATTTAAAAAATCTGGCATCGCTTTCACCCTATGCGGCAATTCATTTTATACGAAAAGGCATTGGTTACGATGAATTTTTGAAGACTTATGCCGATGAGAGAAATGTAAATGCCGATGACTGGTTTGATGTGTTGGATGAAATGCAGGAGATGGCACGCGACAAAAAGAGCATTCCGGAGTTCCTTTCTTTTGTGGAAAATTACGGGGATACGCTGGAGGAAATGCGGCAGGAGCAGAAGAAGCAGCAGGTCAAAGAAGAACCGGGTGTTTCATTGATGACGATGCACGCCTCCAAAGGCTTGGAATTTCCGGTTGTGTTTGTGCCGACATTAAATGAGGATATTGTACCGTACCGCAAGGCTGTTCAAGAGGGAAATTTAGAAGAAGAAAGACGTATGCTTTACGTGGCAATGACACGTGCAAAAACATATTTGCATCTGTCATTTGTGAAAGAGCGTTTCCATAAAGAGGCGGAGCCGTCACCATTTTTATATGAAATTTCGCCGGCTCTGAAGAATAAAATAAATAAGAAGTGAGGTAGATGAAGGTGAAAAAAGCAATAGCTTATGTGCTTGCCGGAGTAATGATGTTTGAAGCGGCAGGGCTGACAGCATCAGAACAGGCACAGGCGTCTGTAAAGGGAAAATTAAATGTGAAATCGGTTACCTTGGCAACCGGAAAATCGGTTACGCTGAAGGTGAAAAATAAAGGAAAGGCAAAGGTGCGCTGGAGTTCATCCAAGAAAAAGATTGCGAGTGTTTCTTCACGTGGT
>ENA-OPMP01000601-OPMP01000601.1-human-gut-metagenome-genome-assembly--contig:-NODE-601-length-17969-cov-31.778386_pt1 | contig 17969 bp, 19 predicted proteins | sample MGYA00241527_ERZ501751 | MGnify/ENA primary metagenome ERZ501751 (study PRJEB25962, sample SAMEA2042647) | human gut metagenome | biome: human gut; feature: human-associated habitat; material: faeces... | reverse complement strand
CGGAGCGCAGGCTAACGGGTGGGCGCAAATATGCGCCCAAAGGGAACGGGAAGGATGAAAAGGAGAAAAAAGAGCGTGCAAAAGGAAAAAGAAAGAGAGAAAAGGAGAGAAAAGGGCGAAAGGAGGATCACTAACGGGTGGGCGCAAATATGCGCCCAAAGGGAACGGGAAGGATGAAAAGGAGAAAAAAGAGCGTGCAAAAGGAAAAAAGAAAGAGAGAAAAGGCCGAAAGGATGATCAAAAGCAAGCCAAGGGAGGATGAAAGGAAGACGGAAGAATGATCAAAAGCAACCCAAAGGAGGATGGAAAGAGGATGAAAGGAGGATGAAAGGAGGATGAAAGGAGGACGGAAGAAGGATGCACCTCTGCGAACGCCACCGAAAGATTGCGACACACCTCCCCCAAAACTACACGTTTGTTTTCAACAACAAGGATGTTTGGCGCAAATACGCGAATCTCAGCGCATTTACATAACCACCTACTATTCAACGCCTTACATCAGCAAGCGCACCTTCAATCCTCCACACTCCACGTTCCACGCTGCGGTTAGGCATGTTTCGCACCCCGGAACGTGCCTAACCGCACGACGAAAGACGCCCGATCGAGGCGAGGATGGGCATCTTTCGCAACGCGATACATGGCCTATCGCAACGCGCAGCTCCGTTTGGCCAGTCACGATCGCGCAAAAAAGGGATTTTCGATCGCTGGTTTGAACAAAAACACGACACAACATATAAGCCAAAAAACACAACAACAATAACGCTAATTACCCTAAACCTACCCTATTTGGGTTAGACCATAACAAAAAGAAGGTAACTATTACTATTTGACCTTGCTGTATTTCTATAATTGATTTATTATCATCAGCAGGGATGAATTCTGGTCATAAAACAATTTTCCGTGCCAACACCCGACTCGTTACACGATCAAGTATTGACACGGAAATATTTTTACCTGTTAGGCCCCAATGTTAGTTCCATCCTTGTTTGCAAGGATATTCACGGTTTGTTTATCGCCTGCCGCGCCTCATCATTCTTTGGAAGGCTTGGCGATGGAATTTCTCATCGGCTCGTATAATCTTGAGCACAACACCTGCTGGCAATACCTTGCAGAACTTCTTGTGGTATTCCAGTTGCAGCTCCTTCATCTCCAAGTCGACGAGGTCGCACTCCCTGATGGCTTTTGCGGCCGCCTTATTGTCGCGCGTATCGACATGCTGGTAATAGCGCATCTTGTTGAACAACATGCGTTGCTTCTTTTGCATTTCCCGATAGAGGGGGAAGAACTTTGCAGCCTGATATGGGTTCAGGCCAGCTTCCGTGGTGATGAACTGTTCCAAGTCGGCCTCAAAGCGTGCTGGGTCGAACTTTTTGGGCCTTTCTTGCGCTTGCGTCTGCAAAGCCACAAGGGCCACCACCATAATGAATACCAATCGTCTAACTATCTGTTTCATTTTCACCTCTTGTCGTATGTTACTTAATGTCGGCCATGTATGCGTACATGTCGTTTGAGTCGAGCATAGCGTAGTCGGCCAGCGCGTCGGCCGAAGAGTAGGAGGATGTGACGGGGACCTCCGCCTCTGCCACGTGCTTCTCCCCCGTGTCACTCGTCTCGTGGTGGAGATAAGCGCCCAGTCCTACCAATCCGATGCAAACGCTTGCTGCCGCGGTAGCCACAACCTTGCGATAACGCCTCCAAAACGAAGGCTTGATATCGCAGATGACGGCCGTCTGCCCATTGTCGGCTGCAGGCAGATGATCCATCATACGGGCGGTAAAGTCGTCGAAATACCCGTCGGGCACCTTGAAAGGCGCCTTCCGCCCAAATGTAGCTTCTATATATTTCTCTTCCTTTTCCATATTACTGCTTTTATCTATTTGACGTTTACAAACTGCAAAAGTTTAAATTACTCCATAAATTATTCATTTCCTTGCCGTAATGGCTCAATCATGGCTATGGAAGAACTCCTCTATCTTTTTCACCGCATGGTGATAACTTGCCTTGAGCGCCCCCTCTGTGGTATCGAGCACCTTGCTCATCTCCGAATATTTCATTTCATCGTAATAGCGCAAGGTAAAGACCGTTCGTTGCACATCGGGCAGCGAGGCTATGGCCTGTTGCAGTTGGGCAGCTGTGGCGTCGCCATCAAAATACTCGTCGGCCATAAGTTGTGCCGCCACCGTTGGGTGCTCATCTGTGCTCACCTGTTGTTCGTTCCTTTGCTTCCTGATGAGATCGAGCGCCTCGTTGATGGCTATGCGATAGAGCCATGTGGAGAGTTTCGCCTTTCCCTGGAACGCACCCAAATGGGTCCAAGCCTTCATCAGGGAGTTTTGCAACACATCGTCGGCATCCTCATGGGTCAGCACGATATGGCGAATCTTCCAATACAAAGGTTCGCTATATGTGCGGACAATCACCGAAAAAGCCTCACGTTGCGTTTTCGGGTTCCTCAGCATACTGATGATTTTCTCTTCGCTATACTCTTCCACGGGTTATGCCGCAATGTTCTACATGAATGAACTGATTCGTTGCCAAATGGGTGCGTCGAAGCCATACACGTCGCGAAATGTGTCCCATCCTCCCCCATCGTGGGGATACAACGTATAATATAAGACGAAGACAGGCACCTGGGGTTTAATCCTCACCTGCCCCACCAACATCTTTTTGTTGAGCGTATCGAGCACCTCCTGCTGCTGTTCGGTAAGCAACTGACGGTCCTTTCCCAATACCGACACGTCTGCGTTGATGGAATAGTTGATCTTCTCGAACATCTCGGGGCTCTGCTCCTTGAGCAAGAATCTCGCCAGTTGGAATGGCTTTTCCAGTCGAACGCACCCATGACTGATGTCGCGTTCGTCCCTTCCGAACACGGTACGGTTGGGCGTGTCGTGCAGATAGATGGAGAGATTGTTGTCGAAACGGAAGATGATTCTTCCCAACGAGTTGCCGGCGCCTCCCTCCTGCACCACCATGTATTCGCCACTAAGCAACATATCGCGGCTTACGCGTTCCACATGAACCACCTTTCCCGTGCGCCGTTCGCGGATAAAATATCTGTGGGAGGCGAACCAGGGTGCGCTCCCCGCATGATGCACGATGCTGCTCTTCACGATACTCTTTGGCACGATCCATTGCGGGTTGACATCCACGCGCTTCAAGGCGCTCACCAGCAATGGCGTCTTCGTTTTCAGGCTGCCACACACCATACGCATCGTAAGCGTTTCCTCCTCATCCTTTGCCACAAGGTGGAACGACGGAATGTTCACCATGACATATCGCTTATGCAGATAAGGCTCGTCGGACAATCGCCACCTACATCGCTCCATGTTGACCATGATGAGTTGGCGGCCATACAAGCGCGCCGAGTCGCCATGGAGCATGTGTTTCAACCTGTGGTACAAGGGGTTGCTCGGCTCCACCTCATCCATAAACGCCCCTACGCTATCGCTACGCACCTTCTGAAACGCCATCTGGTAGAAATGGTTGTCGGGGCTCTCCGTCTTCACGTCATACAACGTGCGGTAGGACACCCGGATGGTGTCGCCATCATGTGGGTCGAGACGGTTGTAGACCGTTCTCGGGTTGACGAATCCAAAGCGTTGCCCCACCACATAGCGCAGATAGGCCCGCGTCAGGTTGTATTCCAATCGGCCCAACACCTTGCTGGCCTGGTTGTCGTGCCCGTCGAATTGGAGCGTGCGCATCCTTTGCAGGTCGGCCGCAATTTCCTCCACGCGAAACCTCTTGGGCGAGAAGCCCATGGCCTCCACCTTTCCGATGTGGTCCAGCAAGCTGTCGGCGCGTTGGTCCACGCCAAAACGGCCGATCCAAACGAACCGGCCTTTGTCGTGATAATAATTTCTGATGAATCGGTCAGCTTGGCAAACCACCTTGTCCGCAAGCATGAGCTGTTCGATCTCGGCATAAACCTTATGTGACCGAACGACATAATGGCCTACCCTGAGCGAATCGTAATCGCTCAAAGCAAGGTCTTTGTAGGGATTGCTTCTTTCCGAGCAACTGGCCACTAAGCATGCCAACGCAACGAAAACCAATCCCCTAATGGCCAGAAACACGTTCCAGCCCGCTATTATCGAATGGAGATTTTCCGAACGGTTTTGCCAACCTTTACGATATAACATCCTTTCGGCAGATTGAGATTGTAATTCTTATCAGCTCCATCGACCTTCACACTCATCACTCTGACGCCCGTAACGTTGTAAATGTAGAGCGTCTGCCCAGAGGCCCCCGTGACATGCAACACACCCTCGCTGCTGATGGAAATGGCCACCTGCTGCGTCTCGTTGTCGATGATCTCGATGGCCGACGCTGCCTTTACGGTTTGCGGCAGCACGCCCATGAACAAAGCGAGAAATGAAACAAAAAGTATTCTTTTAATCATACGCGTAATCTATAATGGTCTTTGCGCCCATCTTTCGCCAGGCGCCTCTCCTTTTGTTCTTTTCGATACAGGATGCCACACGCCCTTAGCCCCTCCTTGCGAGGCGTAACAACAATATGCCATCTCTCCTATGCAAAGATATAGTATTTCGAAGAAAAAAAACGCCGAGCGCTAATCTTTTGTCACTTCGTTAAGATAAATTAACCATGCGTGCACAATAAATCGGGAAACACGCGCCATCAGAGGCGTATGACCTGCCCCTCCTGTCCCAAGAGGGTGTTGGAGAACACCTTTTTCGCTTCTATGAGCAGCACCTTCTCATCCTCATAGCGTGAGCTGTAATGGCCGAGCACCAGTTTGCCCACATGCGCGTCGCGTGCCACCATAGCGGCCTGTCGCGCCGTGGAATGGTAATAGAGCCGGGCGCGTCCCTCGTTGGGCGTGTCGTAGGTCGACTCGTGGTAGAGCACGTCGACACCCTCCACCATCCGATGCAAGGCGGGCATGTAGCGCGTGTCGCTGCAATAGGCATAGGCGCGCGCCTTCTCGGCCGGTGTTGTCAGGCGCGCGTTGGGAATAACGTCGCCCTCCTCTGTGGTCCAATCGGCGCCATTCTTGATGTTGTTGATGTAGCAAACCGGAATGTGGTAGAAGTCGATCATGTCGCGCTTGATATGCGGCAGCGTGGGTTTCTCCCGGAAAAGATAGCCACAGCAAGCGATGCGATGGTCGAGCGGTATGCTACTAACCGTCAGACTCTTATCCTCATACACCACCTGGCATTTTGTTGTGTCGACGGCATGAAACACCACCTCGTATTCCAGTCCCTGACAGAACATTTCCATCTGGGCCTTCAGCATCGGTCCGAGCTCTCCAGGGGCGTACACATGGAGCGGACTGGTGCGTCCCAACATGCCGAAGGTGGAGATCAGGCCCATGAGCCCGAAGCAATGGTCGCCATGGAGGTGTGAGATGAAAACCGACTGTATGCGTGTGAATCCAATGCGCGATTTCCGCAGTTGCACCTGTGTTCCCTCGCCACAATCCACCATCATGAGTTTGCCCCTCACCTCCACGACCTGCGATGAGGTGTGGTGCTTCAGCGTGGGTAAGGCGCTTCCACACCCGAGAATATGAATCTTAAACGGTTCCATGCACAAATGAGATGTCTACGCGTCTTTCTTGACACGTTTGTAAACGAAGATGCCGTCGTGGTTCTCGAGATAGAGCGAGTCGGCGCTCAGCTGGTCGATGTCGAACGTGTCGCGGTTGAGCAGGAGCTGTCCGTTCAGGATTTTCCACTCCGTCCAGGGATTCGACTCTGCCGTTACATTCGACTTGATGAGCCCTCCCTCCAAGATCTCAAAGTTCTTGTCGAGGCTGGTCCATTTTCCCTGGAGCGTGGTGAGGTTGATGACCTTCGTGGCCACGCGTTCCCCATCGCGATCGGTAGCTCCAATGACTGCCAGGCGGTCGCCCACGAGCAATCCGCCCTGCACGCACGACCTACCCTCCTCATCTTCCTGGATGATATAGGTAACCGAGTCGCCCGCATCGGTAATCAGTTCCACGGTGTGCATGGCCGTTCCTTCGCCACACACGCCATACACCGTGCTGTCGGCAACCGTGTCGCCCACCATCAGCGTGGAATCCTCGCCTTGGGCCTTTTGGCCCTTCGATTGGCATCCTGTGACACACCATGAGGCCATGGCCAGCAGGACAAACGCAAATGTCAATTTTTTCATAATTCGCAATTATTTGTTTTCTTTCGCTTTCGCCTCGTCCCACAGCGCATCGAGCTCGGCGAGGGTCATATCCTTCATTTCTCTGCCCATCTCCTTCGTTTTCCGCTCCACATAGCCGAACCGTCTGATGAACTTTTGGTTTGTGCTTTCCAGCGCGTTGTCGGGGTTCAGGTGGTAGAGCCGCGCCGCGTTGATGATGCTGAAGAGGAAATCGCCCAGCTCCTTGGCCGAGCGCTCTTGGTCGCCCTTTCTCAGTTCGGCCTCAAACTCATCGAGCTCCTCGCGCACCTTGAGCCACACATCCTCCTTCTTCTGCCAGTCGAAGCCCACGTTGCGGGCCTTGTCTTGTATGCGATACGCCTTGATGAGCGAGGGCAACGAGGCAGGAACTCCCGAGAGCACCGACTTGTTTCCATGTCGCTCCCGTTGCTTTCGCTGCTCCCACGTGCTCTCCACCTGCGTTGCCGTTGTGGGGTTGGGCGTGTTGGCGTTCTGCTCGTCGGCGTAGACCACCTGTCCGCGGTCGTTGATGACCAGTTCGGAGCTCGACACCGTCCATGCCGGGCATCCCGCCATCGTCGTGTCGGGTCCCCAGTCGATGAAGTCGTGCCGGAACATCAGCTTGTCGCTTTGGGTGTCGCAAACGTCGGCCACGTCGAAACGGCCTTCCTCCTCACCCAGCATGGAATAGAAAACAACATGCTCCATGAGGTCGCCCAACTCCTTCTTCACCTCCTCCAGGTTGCCACACGCCAAGGCGTCGGCCAACTCAAAGACCTCCTCTATGGAGTAAGGGCGCAAGCTTTCAAAAGTTTGTTTCCTATCCCATGGACAATCTTTTCGCAAACGGTCCTGCACATCCAGCAACCGTCCAAAAGCCTGAAGCTTTTCTTCTCTCGTATGCATAAAAACCAATTAATTTGGTGCAAAGATAATGGTTTTAGGTGGAAAAGTATTAATTTTGCATCGTTTTATTAGATAATAAGGTATAAAAGAACGATAAAATCACATGGAATTAGCAAGTAAGTACGACCCCAAGGTAGTGGAGTCTAAATGGTACCAGTACTGGCTTGACAACAAGCTCTTCAGTTCTAAACCCGATGGCCGCGAGCCCTACACGGTGGTCATTCCCCCACCCAACGTAACGGGTGTGCTTCACATGGGCCACATGCTGAACAACACGTTGCAGGACATCCTGGTGCGCCGCGCCCGCATGGAGGGCAAGAACGCTTGTTGGGTGCCCGGCACCGACCACGCCTCCATCGCCACGGAGGCGAAGGTGGTAGGCCGTCTGGCCGAGCAAGGCATCAAGAAGACCGACCTCACCCGCGAGCAGTTTCTGGAGCACGCCTGGGACTGGACGCGCGAGCACGGCGGCATCATCCTCAAGCAGCTTCGCCACCTGGGTTGCTCATGCGACTGGGACCGCACATCGTTCACCATGGACGACATTCGTTCCAAGAGCGTCATCCACGTCTTCGTAGACCTGTACCGCAAGGGTTACATCTACCGTGGCGTGCGCATGGTGAACTGGGACCCGCAGGCCAAGACGGCGCTCTCCGACGAGGAGGTGGTTTACAAGGAGGAGCACTCCAAGCTCTACTACCTCAAATACTACGTGGCTCCTGAGGACCAGGCTTCCGTGAAGCGCCTCGACGAGGGCAACGTGATGCACCAGGACAGCAAGGGCTACTACGCCGTGGTGGCCACCACACGCCCTGAGACCATCATGGGCGACTCGGCCATGTGCATCAACCCTGAGGATGTGAAGAACACATGGCTCAAGGGCAAGCGCGTCATCGTGCCGTTGGTGAACCGTTGCATCCCCGTCATCGAAGACTCATACGTCGACATCCAGTTTGGTACGGGTTGCCTGAAGGTTACTCCAGCCCACGACGTCAACGACCACATGCTGGGCCTGAAGCACAACCTGGAGACCATCGACATCTTCAACGACAACGGCACGCTCTCTGAGGCCGCCGGCTTATATGTGGGCCAGGACCGCATGGATGTGCGCAAGCAGATCGCCATCGACCTTGAGCAGGCCCAACTGATGGAGAAGGTGGAAGACTACGACAACAAGGTGGGCTTCTCCGAGCGCACCAATGTGCCCATCGAGCCGAAGCTCTCCACCCAGTGGTTCCTGAAGATGCAGCACTTTGCCGACATCGCCCTCGACCCTGTGATGAGCGACGAGGTGGAGTTTTACCCCAAGAAATACAAGAACACGTATCGCTATTGGCTTGAGAACATCAAGGACTGGTGCATCTCGCGCCAGCTGTGGTGGGGCCACCGCATCCCGGCCTACTACTTCGCTACGACCGACGGCAAGCGCGACTTCGTGGTGGCCGAGACGGCCGAGGAGGCTCTGGCCATGGCACAGGAGAAGAACCCTGCGCTGACCGCCGCCGACCTGGAGCAGGAGTCCGACTGCCTCGACACGTGGTTCTCAAGCTGGCTCTGGCCTATCTCGCTGTTCAACGGCATCCTCGACCCCAACAACGAGGAGATCAACTACTATTATCCCACCTCCGACCTGGTGACGGGTCCCGACATCATCTTCTTCTGGGTGGCCCGCATGATCATGGCCGGCTATGAGTATCGCGGCAAGATGCCGTTCCGCCATGTTTACTTCACAGGTATCGTGCGCGACAAGCTGGGACGCAAGATGTCGAAGAGTCTTGGCAACTCGCCCGACCCCCTGGAGCTCATCGACAAGTATGGCGCCGATGGCGTGCGCATGGGCATGATGCTCGCCGCCCCCGCCGGCAACGACATCCTGTTCGACGAGACGCTCTGCGAGCAGGGCCGCAACTTCAACAACAAGATCTGGAACGCGTTCCGACTGGTGGAAGGCTGGAAGACGGCCAACATCGAGCAGCCCGCCACAGCCAAGACAGCCGTGGAGTGGTTTGCCGCCAAACTGAAGGAGACGGCCAAGACGCTCGACGAGCAGTTTAAGACCTACCGCATCTCTGAGGCGCTGATGACCGTTTACCGTCTCTTCTGGGACGAGTTCTCCGCATGGTACCTGGAGATGGTGAAGCCCGCCTACATCGACGGCCAGGCGCAGCCCATCGACAAGGCCACCTACGAGGCTACGCTCCACTTCTTCGAGACCTTGCTCCAGATGCTCCATCCGTTCATGCCGTTCATCACCGAGGAGCTGTGGCAGCACCTTGGCGAGCGTAAGGAGGGCGAGAGCATCATGACCTCACAGCTCCATATTGGCGAGCCCACCAGCGACGACGAGAAGTTGTGCGCCGCCGTGGAGAACGTGAAGCTCATCGTGGCTGGCGTGAGATCGGTTCGCAGCCAGAAGCAGATCGCTCCGAAGAAGGAGCTCGAGCTGCAGGTCGTGGGCACCAACAGCTACGCCGCCTTTGCCGACATCATCGTGAAGATGGCCAACCTCAAGGCTTTCACCACGGTGGAGAGCAAGGCCGCCGACGCCAGCGCCTTCATGGTCGACACCGACGAGTTTGCCGTTCCTGTGGGCGACCTCATCGACGTGGATGCCGAGATAGCCAAGCTCGAGAAGGACTTGGAGCACCTGCAGGGCTTCCTGACGGGTGTGAAGAAGAAGCTCTCTAACGACAACTTCGTGGCCCACGCCCCCGAGGCCGTGGTGGAGCGCGAGCGCAAGAAGCAAAGCGACGCCGAGGAGAAGATTGCCGCCATTCAGGAGAGCCTCAACGCCCTGAAGAACAAGTAAAAATCCCCCGATTATAAGCATCACACCATAAGGCCCTCCGCCACCCCTTGCCCACAAGCGAGGAGCGACGGAGGACTTTTGTTTTGTGTGGGTCATCCAACATTTCGAGAGCTATCACCCCTTCTGCCGGTGGGGCTTCGCCGAGTATCGTGTTCTTAGACTCCAAGGGCCGTCGCCGTAGGCTGCAGGCCAACCCATGCGACATGTGGAACCACCTTATTGTAACATGTAACATGTAACAATGTAACACATTATCCTCGCATAAGACAGGCGGCACCCCGATTTGCACTAACTTTGAATAAGATAGGCGGCACTCGGAAGAAGAAACTAACAAGTTCGTTTCGTTCTTCCCTCGATTTGCACTAACTTTGAATACATGAAGAAAATACTATTCCTACACGGTTTCTTCGCCACAGGCAGTTGCCCGATGGCGCTGGCCTTGAAAGAGGCTTTCGAGGGAAGGGCCATGGTGCTCACTCCCGACCTCCCACTCCATCCCAAGGAGGCTTTGAAGGCCATTCGCTCCCTTGCCTACAAGGAGCGCCCCGACCTGCTTGTCGGCAACAGTTGCGGAGCGTTTCTCGCCCAGATGCTGGCGCCTGTGGTGGGCGTTCCGGCCCTGCTTGGCAATCCTTACTTCAAGATGACGGAGTTTCTGAAGGAGCGCATCGGCGAGCATGAGTATAAGGCGCCACGAAGAGACGGCAACCAGCGGCTGGTGATCAACGAGGCCCTGATTGCGGAGTTTGCGGAGCTCGAGGCCGTGCAGTTTGATGGCTGCACACCTTATTATAAGGAACGCGTGTGGGGACTGTTTGGCGACCACGACACGCTGGCCCACTTCTGCCCGCTCTTCCTGGAACATTACCGCCACGCCTTCCATTTCCCTGGCGGCCACACGCCTACCCAAGAGGAGGTAAAGACCTGGTACGCGCCCCTTGCCGCGAAGATGATGAGGGAATATTCGGAAAAAGAGAAAAAAGAGAAAAAAGAGGAATAACAAATGAGCAGGATAAAGGAAGAACAGCAGGTGGTGGAGCAGATGGTACGGCTCTATTGCCGAAAGAAGGAGGGCCATAAGGAACTGTGCCCTGGGTGCCAAGAGTTGCTACAGTATGCCACGGCACGACTGGAACGCTGCAAGCATGGCGAGAACAAGCCCACTTGCAAGAAGTGTCCCATCCATTGCTATCGCCCCCAGATGCGGGAGCGCATGCGCGAAGTGATGCGCTGGGCGGGGCCGAGAATGATTTTGTACCACCCCGTTGCCGCCATCAAGCATATCCTAAGAGAATTATAGCGTATGGCTTGTAGGATTATCCAACACAACTGCCAATAATGGCAGATTATATATAACGAAACAAACAGACAAAACACATCTCAAAACACACAGATGGAAACCGAAAGATTTTTACTACGCCATTGGCAGGAATCGGATGCGGAGGCACTCTACAAGTATGCCTCCGACCCCGACGTGGGGCCTCGCGCGGGATGGCCGGCACATAAGTCGGTTGAGGAAAGCAGGGAGGTCATACGCACATTCTTCCATAACGACACCACGTGGGCCATTGTGTTGAAAGCAACGGACGAGGCCATCGGCTGCATCGGCTACTACACCCAAGCCACCAGCAACATCCCCATCGGCAAGAACGACTGCGAGGTGGGCTACTGGATAGGAAAGCCCTATTGGAACCAAGGCATCTGCACGGAGGCTCTGAGGCTGATGCTCGACCATTGCATCCGCGTGAAGCGTTTCGAAAACATCTGGGCCGACCATTTCACGGGCAACCCCGCATCGGGGAGGGTAATGGAGAAATGCGGCTTTGCCGACACGGGCCTGCTGAACCAATGCAGCCAGCTCGTGGGAGGCGACAAGGATATGGTCAAGGTGTTTAAGTATAAAGGATAAAAATAAATGAACATGAACAAAGCCTGTCCATCTACTCTCAATGCGCAAGGAGAAAAACGGAACACTTCGGCATTAACGCCCGCTTATTCCTCGTTGCCAATCTCACATATAGGATATTGAGGAAAACACAATAGCGAGCAGTCTAACTAAGCCTCTTGTTAAAATAGCGAAAAACAGAACAGAAAAGCAAATAAAAGTTCATTTTCTATTCAATATTTTACTATTTTTGCACCATGACAATGGATTTAGAACATATAGGCAACATACCCGTCAGCACTTCAGCTATAGCTTCATTGTTTACGAATATTGAAGCGGGGAATCAGAAAGTACGCAGTCTTGAGGCGGCTCATAAGATTATCCGACTCAAGAAGGGGCTATATGTGGTAGCCCCAAATGTGTCTCGTGTTGCCCTATCCACAGAACTGATAGCCAATCATCTTTATGCCCCTTCGTATGTGTCTATGCAGACAGCCTTACGTTATTATGGGTTAATACCAGAAGCTGTTTACACCACTCAGTCGATGACACTAAAGCACTCCCGCAGTTTTGACACTCCTGTCGGGCGTTTTGAGTACAAGAACATGGCAAGAGAAGCCTTTTCCATAGGAGTCACAAGCGTCAACATGCAGAGCTACGCCTTTCTGATGGCTACGCCAGAAAAAGCCCTCTGCGACTTAATCGCAAATTCTCCGAAGGTTAATTTGCGTTACCTGAAGGATGTAGAGAACTATTTGGAGGAGGACATCCGAATGGAGATAGATGATTTCAGGAATATGGACATAAGTATATTTGAGCGATATGCACAGGTTGGCAAAAAGTCTAAATCCATAGAAACTCTAACTAAATACTTAAGGAAATGAGCACAAACGAGATATTCAATCAAATGCTTTCGAGCTATGACATAACGACCGAGCTGCAAAAGCGAAATGCCATCTTTGAGGTCAACCAGCAGATTATTCTTTCTGGCCTTTACAATGGTGGCTTTTTCAACGAGGCAGCTTTCTATGGTGGAACGTGTCTGCGCATATTCCATGGATTGCATCGTTTCTCTGAGGATATGGATTTTTCCCTGCTCGCTCCGAATGAAAACTTTGATTTCACACGTTATTTTCAGCCCATCATTGACCAATTCGCCATGGTGGGTAGAGAGGTTGAAATCAGAAAGAAGGACAAAAAGAACTTTGGCAAAGTGGAGTCTGCCTTTCTGAAAGACAATACAGATGTGTACGACATTACATTCCAAACGGAGAAATCTGTTAAGATCAAGATTGAAGTTGACACTCAACCTCCTTTGAAATTCCAAACAGAACAGAAATTGCTTCTGCTCCCCCAATCTTTCATGACACGATGTTTCACTTTGCCAACCCTCTTTGCAGGAAAGATGCATGCATTGGTGTATCGCGCATGGAAGAACAGAGTTAAGGGGCGCGATTGGTACGACTTCGAATGGTATGTTCGCCACAATGTTCCTCTCAACTTCACTCACTTGTACGAAAGAGCCTTGCAGTTCAATCACGAAGAGCTTGACAAGCAGGCGTTCCTTCAAAAACTGAATGAACGTCTTGCCACGGCAGACATGAACCAAATAAAGGCAGACGTGCTGCCTTTTGTCAGGAATCCCAAAGAGTTGGATATTTGGTCGAACGATTATTTCATGGCACTTGCGAAAATGATCAGATTTGAATGAAAGACCGATTTGGGGTTTAAGTACAAAGGATAAAAAAAACAGTAAATATCATGACAAAAATAAGAAAGGAATCGAGAGCCATGGATAGCGGGTGGGCATTGGAGGTAATGCACAAGGCCCCATACATAACCGTTAGCTTTATCGATCACGACGGGCACCCCTACGGCCTACCGCTCTCGCTCGCATCCGACGACGACGCCAACTGGTATTTCCATGGCGCCTTGGAGGGCAAGAAGCTGGAGGCCATCAAGGCTCATCCAGAGGTGTGCCTCTCCGCCGTAACCCGTTGCGCGCCTACGGTGGGCCCGAAGGACGGCAGCTTCACCCTGCAATACAAGTCGGCCGTGGCGTTCGGACGGGCCGAGATGGTGACCAACGAGGCAGAGAAGACCCATGCCCTCCGCCTGATTTGCCAACGCTTCCTACCCCATCATATGGCCGCCTTCGAGCCGAGCGTAGCCCGCTCCTTGGGGCGCACGGCCGTGGTGCGCATCACGCTGACCGAACCACCCACCGGCAAGCGCAAGCAGTATGACAAGGAAGGCGTGGAGATGAAAAATGGCAGGATGGAATAATACCGGTTCTTCCGCCAAATGCGTGGATATGCGCCCCGAAGGGTATAAGCATATAACAGAAGGCTGTTGCCCTTACAGGCGCATTGCTCTATCGCTACGATTCTTTCAGCCCTTTCAGCCATTCCAATCCTTCCAACCCCCGCAGTTTTGTTACATTGTTACATGTTACAATAAGGTGGTTCCACATGTCACATTCGTCAGGCGCCCACCGCCTACGACCTCCCCAACAAGGCCATGCCCCAAAATCAACATTCGGCGTGAAGGCTTAGTTCGGCGGCCTAAAGGGGAAGCCAAAGCCGAGCAAAGGCCAATGGAGGTCAATGCAACGCCTGTATGGGCCACATATCCACATTCACCTGCCGCTCCACCTGCCGCTCCACACTATCGGGCAACGAAGCAAAGAAGTCGAACCCCGTGATGCGCTCCACCTCGTCTACACTATTCACGTAATCGCCCCACGGATGGCGCTTGTCGTTGTTGCGATAAATAAAGCCGATGGCTTGCGGCGTGCGGCCCATGCGCAGTATCACCTTGAAGAAAGCCTCGGGCACCACCACCTTGTTCTTGCCAATGGTCTTGTGCCTCTTATTGTAAAGGACAGGTCCGCACACCACGTAAATGCTGCCATACTGCTCCGCCCATTGGCGGCATTGCGCCTCCAGGTTGTTCCAGTCGCCAATGTTCAGCACATGGTCTTGCGGACAGATGTTGGTCATGAGGAACGACTGCTCCATGGCCTCCGCGTCCCACTTGTTGTCGCCCGCCGGGCACATGTGGCCACGGTCGTAGCCAGAGCGCATATAGTCGTAGGTGTCGACACGCGGCTCAGGCACATCCTCGTCCTCATGGAAAGGTATGCCCTTGCGCTTGGCATAGCCATCCACATGCTCGGCCGTCAGATGCCACGCCACCCAGTTGGGTATCTTGGTCGTGGGGTTATAGGAGGCCGTGTAGCCCTTCCGCTTCAATACAATCTCATCCGGACTTGTTCGGAACGCCGGCAACTCATAGCCCTCACCACCTTCGCCGTCGGCTTGCGTGTCGTCACCGTCCCTACCCGACGGCTCGTCTTGTTGTGCCGTTGGGGTGTCGGCCACCACGCTCACATCCTCCTTCGTCTCGGCATAGGCCCGCAAGGCCTTCTTCGACACGGGCGTGCAAGCCGCCACGATGATGCCCAAGAACAACGCTATGCATAAGTGTTTTCTACCATTCATCTGCTTTTGTTTCTATGTTTGAAAAATCCTGTTTCTTAGTTGAATCTATTTTGGACTGTAAAGTTACAAACATTTTATCCCTTATAGATAGAAAGGATGTGATTTTTTTTGAACCATTTAAACATATACAGGAAAGAACAAGTTATAGCTTGATACAAAAACCAAAGCTTCATTCACTTCTACGCCCAATTTTGCCAAAAGACGCTCTTTATAATCACTCTAAAAAAACACACTTTGGTTTTGCAGAACTTTGATTTTTTCTTAATTTTGCACACAACAATCCAAGGTGACTGGGATAACTGACCGAGCAGTATTGTTCACGCTCGTGAATAAAAAAGGAGCAGATGTCGAAAAGCTTATAGAGTAGATAAACAAACTTAAAAATAAGCAAATTGATGAAAAAGAACCTACTCATTATTATGGCCCTCCTCATGACCATCAACACCCTGGCCCAAGAGCCCGCCCTGTATCACGTCACCTACGACTGTGAAGCCAAGAGCGCAGCTGGTGCCGCCAAACTTTACAGATGGAGTCTCGACATTGGCAAGACGACCGCAGTATTTTATAATGACAACGAGCGTGGCTTCAACGAAGACCTGGCCAAGCTCCATGTTAATGGAGACCTATCAGAGCGTTGGAACAAATGGATGCACTTAACAAGAAATATCCCACTAAGAACAGTCTGCAAGTACTCTTGGGAAGTCCCCAGAAGGACAAATACACCTATTTTAATAGCATACTCAACTCCAAGTTGAAATATGAGGAGCCATTGCCCGAAATTGCCTGGCAGTTGGCAGACAGCTCGAAGACCATTAGCGGCTATGAATGTCGGCAGGCCCAAGGCACGCTTTACGGCAGGACATGGACCGTCTGGTACGCTATCGAACTGCCACTCAACTATGGCCCTTACCTGCTTCGCAGCCTGCCTGGCCTGATTCTCGACGCCGCCGACAACGAGGGGTGCTTCCACTTCATGTTGGCAGGAATAGAAAAGGCGTCGGGCAACAAGACCATCTCCCTGTTCATGGACAAGGACGCACAGAAATGCACGCGCAAACGCTACCTGAAGATGCGGACGGAGACCATTGGCCTAAGCCAAAAGCAAATCGTCGATCGCGTGTTGAGCCTAGGAGGCTATGACGAAGATGCAAGCGCAACCGAAATCACAGACGACAAGGACAATGACATTTCGGACCAGGTGTTGCCCAAGAAAAACTTCTTAGACAAAGAATGAGGTATTGTGTCCTTCTGCTAACGCTCTTCTTGCATGTCCCCATTTTCGCCTAGACCTTCACGGGCAAGATCATCAGCGAAAAGGGCGCACCCGTGTCTAACGCAACGATTATGGCGTTGGACAAGAATCGTCATGTCGTCGCCTATAGCATTGCCAATGGGGAGGGAACTTACAGATTGGTTATTCCCAATGGCAAGGACATTGATACGATCGACGTCAACCATGTGGGCTATCAGAGAAAATCCCTTACACGCTCATCATTGAAGGACGACATGACCATCACGCTCAAGGAGGGCTGTTTTCTCCTGAAAGAAGTGAAGGTCAAGGCGCAACGCATACAAAGCACAGGCGCCACACTCACCTATAGCGTGGCAGGGTTTAAGCAAGCGCAAGACCGCTGCATAGCAGACGTGATTGCGAAAATGCCAGGACTGGAGGTGAAAGCCGACGGAAAGATTGAATACCAAGGCAAAGCCATCAACAAGTTCTATATAGAGGGTATCGACCTCATGGGAACCCAATATGGAATGGCCAACCAAAACATCTCGGCCGAAAAGGTGAAGAGTGTGCAAGTGCTCGAAAACCACCAACCCGTGAAGTCGTTGCGGGGAGTCTCTTTCAGCGACCAGGCTGCCCTCAATCTTGTGCTAAAGGACGACGCCAAGGCCGTCTGGACAAGCTCGGCCAACATCGGACTGGGCTATGGTAAGGACATCCTCTACGACAACCGACTGATGGGCATGCGATTCGACAAGAAACGCCAAGCGTTGATGATGTACAAGAACAACGACACAGGCAAGCAACTCGGCGATGAGGTGCTCGACTTGGCAGCATTGCTCAAAGGAAGAACGGACGCGGAGTCGGGCCTTCTCTCCATGACGTCGCAGAATGCGCCCAACTTGGACGAGGACCGATACACCTTCAACCATAGTCACCTGGTGGCTGGCAACTGGTTGTGGAAGACGGGACATGACGACGAACTGCGCCTGCAAGTGAACGGCCTCATAGACCAGACTGACATGCAGAACCGCACATCTTCCACCTACCTCACCCTCGCCGACATGCCCGTGATCGTAGAAGATGAGGACGTGAACAACACCAGGAGCGAATGGAAGGCGGAAGCCAACTATCAATACAACGGTTCGAAGAGCTTCATCCAAAACAACCTCAAGGGGTATCTCGACTTCAACAAGAGCAAGGGACGGATGACCTGCGACGGACGAAACACGGCCATGACGGTAAAACCAAACAAACGTAGTCTTACCGAGGATTTCCAACTTTCGCACACCGCTGCCAATAACAACGTATATCATGTGGAAAGTTATTGGTCATACCCGTTGGCGGAATTAATTTAAGTTGATAAATATGAGTAAAAGGTTGTATATATCGCTGATTTTTAGTAACTTAGTGGTGCTCAAAACATTAAGTGTAACTACTCAGCACCCCTATAGAAAACTTCTCGTTAATAAACCATAAACTTGA
>ENA-OPMP01000600-OPMP01000600.1-human-gut-metagenome-genome-assembly--contig:-NODE-600-length-17970-cov-7.162880_pt1 | contig 17970 bp, 8 predicted proteins | sample MGYA00241527_ERZ501751 | MGnify/ENA primary metagenome ERZ501751 (study PRJEB25962, sample SAMEA2042647) | human gut metagenome | biome: human gut; feature: human-associated habitat; material: faeces... | reverse complement strand
ACATCACTCGCAGACATTTCTCCGAGTCCGCTCTCAAGGTATCGGAGTCCATCCTTTGTTAGGAAAGTAGCTGTGAAATTACCAACTCTTTCCGTGATACGCTTCCCGTCATCCACGCGGTCGTAAGGTTTGTGCGTAAGAATTTTCATTGCCAGCCTCATGACCTCGTCGCCGCGCGTGGGGTAGATGGACGACGCGAAGAGCTTGCCCTCAGCGACGAGCTGCATGCCGCCGCCCTGTTGAGGCATGGCGTCGATGCCGCACAGTTTTATGGTCTTAGGGTCTATGCCGTGCTTCACCACCGCCCGTCGCGCCCCCATCGCCATGCGGTCGTTGTGGGCGAAGATGCCGTTGAAGGCAGGGTAGGGTGTGCTCAGGAGCGAGTCCATCACGCGGTAGGCCCCCTCTTCTGTCCAGTCGGCATACACCTTCTTCACGATGTCTATGTTTGGCCGTAGTGTCGCCACGCTGTCGAAGCCCTCGCCGCGCTCAATGGCTGGCGACGACGATGACAGTCCGCACAGCTCCACCACCTTTGTGCCGGCCGTGTTGGCGTTAGCCATAAATTCGGCCATGGAAGCTCCGATCTCGTGGTTGTTGGCACCTATGTAGGCCGTATATTTGTCCGAATGTGTCCGTCGGTCGAAGACAATGACCGGAATGCCCTTCTCATACGCCTTGTCTATGGCTGGCGAGATGGTGACCTGTCCCGGTGCCACCACCAGCAGGTCCACGCCTTGTTCCACGAACCGGTTTATCTGCTCCGTTTGCAGGCGCACATCGTCGTTGGCCGACTTTATCTGCAGGTCCACGTCATAGTAGGTAGCCGCTATGCGCAGCTCCTCGTTCAGCTTATCGCGCCATGTGTCTTCAGAACATTGCGACACGCCCACTACAAACCGCTTATGCGTCTCTTCGCCTCCACACGATGCGAGGCACAGACTCACGGCAGCTGTGAGCACCAGCACCGTGACGGCGTTTGCAAACCATGACAGAGAATGACGTTTGTTTGTTTTATGGATAGTTTTCATTCTAAAGATGTCTTCACTAAAAATGTGGAAATTCTAAAATAATAGTTGTCAAGGAAATATCACGTTGCAAAATTAAGAAAAAAGCGCGAATTTTGTTGCTTTTTTTTATAAAAATGTTTCGTGAAAGAAAAGTGCAACAATAATGAATGTTTTTTATGTCGCATAGCCTTGTTAATTGCTAACTTTGCAAACAGAAAAAAGATACACGAAATAGGTTTTTTGGTTGATAAATTAGAATTTGGTTTTATTAATTGATGGTAATTTGCGAGCAGCGTTTATGGTTTTTATCGCTGCTCTACCCACGAGAGGCCGTGAGGTTGGTCGTGGCGATTGAAAAGGAATTGGTTGGGAGGACGGAAGAACGAACATAACACGTTGTTCCGTCCTTCTTTTTTTTTGCCCGTAGGCCTAAACCGGAAAGGCTAATCTCCTTCTTTTTACTTGTCTACTCGTTCTCTGGCAGCATGTCGAAGGCATGCGAATCTTTAGTTGATGATTGTAAATTTCGTTCATATCATGTCATTTTTGCAACATTGCAACAAATGAATAGTTTGATGAACGAATTTTTATCCTGTTTCATTAAAAACGAGATTAATTTTGCAGCACAACAATCGCTTACAAGACCAATCGACAACAATTCGTCTTGCATGTTACATATATAAAAAAAAGGTGCATGTGAAAAATCCTATTGAAAGTCATCTCGTTTGTATGCGATAACTAAAAACAAAGAAAGAAAAAAAGAAAACAATAAACACAATAAACCTAAAAGTAAAAATTGAATGAGAAATCTTAAGAAAGTCATTCTCGGAACCATGCTCACAATGGTATGCTCCGCAGCCTTCGCACAAGACGTGAAGGTGAAGGGCGTCGTGAAGCAGCCCGATGGTGAGACCATCATCGGAGCAACGGTAACGGAAAAGGGCACCACCAACGCCACCGTGACAGACCTCGATGGCAACTTTACCTTGCAGGTGAAGGAAGGTGCCGAGTTGGTAATCTCCTACATCGGTTTCAACACCATCACCACCGCTGCCAAGCCACAGATGGACGTGACCCTCAGCGAGGACACCAAGCTCATTGAAGAGGTGGTGGTAACAGGCTACACCACACAGCGCAAGGCCGACCTCACAGGTTCTGTGTCGGTGGTGAGCGTCACAGACCTGCAGAAGCAGAACGAGAACAACCCCATGAAGGCCCTTCAAGGCCGCGTGCCCGGCATGAACATCTCTGCCGATGGCTCACCCTCTGGCGCTGCTACCGTGCGCATTCGCGGTATCGGCACTCTTAACAACAACGACCCTCTCTACATCATCGACGGTGTGCCCACCAAGGCGGGCATGCACGAGCTCAACGGCAACGACATCGAGAGCATACAGGTCCTTAAAGATGCCGCCTCGGCTTCAATCTACGGTTCGCGTGCTGCCAACGGTGTGATCATCATCACCACAAAGAAAGGCAAGGACGGCAAGCTGAAGGTAGACCTCGACGCATCGGTGGCTGCTTCGATGTACAGCCACAAGATGGACGTGCTCAACGCCAAAGAGTTTGGTCAGGTCATGTGGCAAGGCTATGTGAACGACGGCATGGATCCCAACACCAACGGCTTGGGCTACCATTACGACTGGGGCTACAACGCCCAGGGACAGGCTGTGCTCAACGGCATCACGATGAAGAAATATCTCGACGACGCCGGTACCACACCCGCTGCCGACACCGACTGGTATGACCAGACCACCCGCACGGGCGTGATCCAGAACTATAACGTGAGCGTTAGCAACGGCTCGCAGAAAGGTTCGTCTTACTTCTCGCTGGGCTACTACAAGAACCTCGGCATCATCAAGACCAGCGACTTTGAGCGCTTCTCGGCACGTTTCAACACCGAGTATAAGCTCATCGACGACAAGCTCACCATCGGCGAGCATTTCACCCTGAACCGCACATCAGAGGTGGCAGCACCCGGCGGATTCCTCCAGAACGTATTGCAGTTTAACCCCTCGCTCCCCGTCTACACCACCACCGGTGGCTATGCAGGTCCTGTGGGTGGCTACCCCGACCGTTATAACCCCGTGGCTGTGCTTGAGCGCAACAAGGACAACCGCTACACCTTCTGGCGTACGTTCGGCGATGCCTATGTGAACCTTAACCTGTTCAAGGGCTTCAACCTGCGCTCAACTTTCGGTATCGACTACTCGCAGAAGCAGCAGCGCATCTTCACCTACCCCGTGACCGAGGGCAACGTTGCAAACAAGACCAACGCTGTTGAGGCCAAGCAGGAGCACTGGATGAAGTGGATGTGGAACGCCGTGGCTACCTACAACCTCGAGCTGGGACAGCACCGCATGGATGCCATGGTGGGTATGGAGCTGAACCGCGAGGACGACAACTCCTTCTCTGGACGTAAGGAAGACTACATCATCCTTAGCCCCGACTACATGTGGCCCGATGCCGGCACAGGCATCGCACAGGCTTATGGCTCTGGCGAGGGCTACTCGCTCGTCAGCTTCTTCGGTAAGCTCAACTACAACTTTGCTGACCGTTACATGGCATCGCTCACCATGCGCCGTGACGGCTCGTCACGCTTCGGCAAGGACAACCGCTATGCCACCTTCCCCTCTGTTTCGGCAGGCTGGCGCATAAACAACGAGAAGTTTATGAAGGCCACAAGCTCATGGCTCGACGACCTGAAGCTCCGCGCTTCATGGGGTCAGACAGGTAACCAGGAGATCTCTAACCTCGCCCGCTACACCGTCTATGTAAGCAACTATGGCGTGAACGAGAACGGCGGCCAGAGCTACGGCACCTCTTACGACATTGCTGGAACCAACGGCGGCCAGACTCTCGCTTCAGGCTTCAAACGCAACCAGTTGGGCAACAACAACATCAAGTGGGAGACCACCACACAGACCAACCTCGGTTTCGACTATGCGCTGTTCAACAACTCGCTCTACGGTACCTTCGACTGGTATTTCAAGAAGACCAAGGACATCCTCGTTCAGATGGCCGGCATCGCTACCATGGGCGAAGGCTCGTCACAGTGGATCAACGCCGGCGAGATGGAGAACAAGGGTCTCGAGTTTAACATCGGCTACCGCAAGACAACCAAGTGGGGACTGCGTTACGACATCAACGCCAACATCGGCACCTACCGCAACAAGATCACCAAGCTGCCTACAACAGTGGCTGCCAACGGCACATTCGGCGGCAACGGCGTGAAGAGCGTTATCGGTCACGCCATGGGATCGCAGGTGGGCTATGTGGCCGACGGCATCTTCAAGTCGCAGGATGAGATCGACAACCACGCAACACAGGAGGGTGCAGCCCTCGGACGCATACGCTGGAAGGATCTCAACAACGACGGCAAGATCACAGAGGCCGACCAGGAGTGGATCTACGACCCCACGCCCGATTTCACCTACGGCTTCAACATCTATCTCGAATATAAGAACTTCGACTTCACCGCCTTCTTCCAGGGCGTGCAGGGTGTCGACATCATCTCTGACCTCAAGAAAGAGACCGACATCTGGGCAGGTCTGAACATCGGCTTCCTGAACAAGGGCCGTCGTCTGCTCGACGCCTGGAGCGCCACCAACCCCAACAGCAACATCCCCGCTGTGTCGCTCTCTGACAACAACAACGAGAAGCGCGTGTCAAGCTATTGGGTGGAGAACGGTTCTTATCTCAAGCTGCGCACCGTGCAGATTGGCTACAATGTACCGAATAGCTTCGCACAGAAGCTCGCCATGGAGCGCCTGCGCTTCTACCTCAGCGCTCAGAACCTGTTCACCGTCAAGAGCAGCAGCTTCACAGGTGTGGACCCCGAGAATCCTAACTATGGTTACCCCATTCCTTTGAACATCACCTTCGGACTGAATGTAACCTTTTAAGAAGGGAAGAGGGAAGATTGAAGAGTGAAGAGTGAAAAGTGAAAAACGAAAAGTGAAAAATCCTATAGCCAAGGCTATTGTCTGTTAACTTCACGAGCGAAGCGAGTTAACTTCCCTTAACTTCCGCTCACTTCCTTCACTTCCATAACTTCCTTCTCTTCCGAAACAAAGAAAAAACTTAAAAAAGAAAACAACAATGAAAACCAAAATATTTAGCCGCTTGGCCCTTGCCACCGTCCTCACGGCAGGTGCGCTGTCACTGGGCAGCTGCGACGATTTTCTTGACCATCAGAAGCCGCAGGGCACCCTGGACGAGACTCAGGTGAAAGACCCCAGCCGCATCGACAATCTGGTCATCTCGGCTTACGCCGTCTATATGTCTGCCGAAGATGTCAACTCTTCGTTCTCAATGTGGAACTTCGACGTGCGTTCCGACGATGCCTACAAAGGCGGTAACGGAACGAGCGACGGCGACGTGTTCCATCAGCTGGAAATCTCACAGGGCATACTGACGACCAACTGGAACATCAGCGACATGTGGACACGCCTCTACAACTGCATCTCGCGCGTTAACACCGCCTTGGCACAGCTCGAACAGCTCGACTCGAAGGATTATGCGCTGAAAGACGAGCGCGTGGGCGAGATGAAGTTCTTGCGTGCCTACGGTCATTTCCTCCTGAAGCGTCTGTATAAGAACATTCCGTTCGTGATGAACCCCAACCTCACCGTAGAGGACTATAACAACCTCTCAAACACCGAGTACACCAACGACGAGGGTTGGCAGCTTATCATCAACGACCTGGAAGATGCCTACAAGGTGCTGCCCGTAAAGCAGAAAGAGGTGGGACGCCCCTCAAAGGCTGCCGCTGCCGCTTTCCTGACAAAGGCATATCTCTACAAGGCATATCATCAGGACAACGCACAGAGCAACGAGGTGACCTCTATCTCTGCCGACGATCTGAAGAAGGTGGTAGAGTATAGCGATCCCGCCATCTACCAGGCCGGTGGCTTCGACCTTGAGGCCGACTTCCATAACAACTTCCGCCCCGAGACACAGTATGAGAACGGCGTGGAGAGCATCTGGGCCATACAGTATTCGATGAACGACGGCACCAAGCTGGGTAACCTCAACTGGAGCTACGGTCTTATCGTGCCCAACATTGCCGGCGTGACCGACGGCGGTTGCGATTTCTACAAGCCGTCGCAGAACATGGTCAACGCCTTCCGTACCAACGCCGAGGGTCTGCCACTGCTCGACACCTTCAACGACAAAGACTATGACAAGTCGGCCGATTATGCTGACCCACGTCTCTTCCTCACCGTCGGCATACCGGGTCTGCCTTACGAGTTCAACTCTAAGTACATGATGGACGAGACCGACACATGGAGCCGCTCACACGGCCTCTATGGCTACTATGTGACGCTGAAGCAGAACGTAGACCCCGACTGTGGCTACCTTATCAAGGGCTCATGGTGGGGCACTCCCGAGAACCGCATCGTCTTCCGCTATGCTGACGTGCTGCTGGAGCGTGCCGAGGCTCTCGTGCAGCTCAACGACGGACGCATCAACGAGGCTATCAGCCTGGTCAACAAGCTCCGCACACGCGCCAAGCAGAGCATGGGCGTGATCTCCAACTATGAGACCGACTATGGCGTGCGCATGAACATCTCTACCTACAAGGGCAGCTACGACCAGGCTCAGGCTCTCAAGATCGTGAAGATGGAACGCCGCGTGGAGATGGGCATGGAGAGCGAACGCTTCTTCGACCTCGTGCGCTGGGGCGAGGCTGCCGACGTGCTCAACAAGTATTATGCTGAGGAGGCAGGCGACTGCTCAATCTACAAAGACGCCAAGTTTACGAAGAACAAGAACGAGTATCTGCCCATTCCGTTCAGTCAGATCTCCGCTTCTAACGGCCACTACACACAGAACATTGGCAACTGGTAAGAGCCAGAGCGTCTAAAAAAAGTTCAGGTTTACAGGAGCGGGGCCATCGCCCTGCTCCTACAACAACAAAAAAGACAAACAACAATGAAAACATTAAGCAAGATTGCACATTTTATATATGCAGCCCTGGCAGTGGTCGTGATGGCAGGAGCCACAACGGCGTGCTCCGATGACAACACGTCGGATCTGCTGCTCAACGGCGATTGCAACGTCAACTCACTGGCCCTCGACCAGTATGAAGGCATCGTCGATGCCGCCTCGCGCACCGTCACCGTGCGTGTGCCCGAGACTTACGACACCAAGGAGATGACTGTGACAAAGCTCGAACTGAGCGACGGCGCAAAGGCCGACATCGCCACTGGCGACAAGCTCAACATGACCGTGGCCCATTCTCTGCATGTGACAAACGAAGACGTGTTCCTCGACTGGACCGTGAGGGCTGTGCGCGACGAGGCCAAGATTCTGTCGTTCAAGCTCAACGGCACCTATGTGGGAAGCGTGGATGAGGCTGCCAAGACCATCAGCGTGTTTGTGCCTGCCGATGCCGACGTGACCAAGCTCGTGCCCACCGTCACCGTGAGCGAGAACGCCACCGTGACACCGAAGAGCAACACACCTGTCGACTTCACCAACCCTGTAGAGTTTACCGTTGAAAACAACACCGCCAAGGCCACATACACCGTCACCGTGACCGTTATCGGCAAGCCGACAATGGTGTTCGTGGGCACTGCTCCGGACATGAGCGGCCTGAACGCTGAGGAGGCTGACGCCTGCAACTGGATGTTGCAGAACGTGCCCAACTCGCTCTATGTGTTGTTCGACGCCATAAAGACCGGCTCGGTAGACCTCTCTGAGTGTAAGCTCATGTGGTGGCACTTCCACAAGGACGGTGGCGTGGACCAGGCCGCTGCCTTCGAGAAGGCTGCTCCTGAAGCAATAAACGCTGCTGCCAAGCTGCGCGATTACTATAACAACGGCGGCGCATTCCTCCTCACACGCTACGCTACCAACCTGCCCGCCTACATCGGTGCACAGAAAGACGGTCGCGTGCCTAACAACTGTTGGGGTGGAGCAGAGGGCAGTCCTGAGATCACAGGCGGACCCTGGAGCTTCTTAAAGAACGGCAACGACAGCCACGCCATCTACAAGAACCTTGTCAGTGGCGACGACAGCAACGCCGTGTACACCTGCGACACAGGCTACGGCATAACCAACTCTACCGCTCAGTGGCACATCGGTGCCGACTGGGGTGGCTACGCCGACTACGCCACATGGCGCAAGGAGACGGGTGCCAAGGATCTGGGCTACGGCGGCGACGGTGCCATCGTGGTTTGGGAGTTCCCTGCCAACGCGGGCAAGGGTGGCATCGTCTGCATTGGTTCAGGCTGTTACGACTGGCACACCACCGTTGACGCAAGCAGCGACCGCTACCACAAGAACGTGGAGACGATGACAATGAACGCAATTAATTATCTTATGAACAAGTAGAAAAATGAAAGCAATGAAAACTATGATATATTCATTCCTTATGGCTGCTGCAACCGTGACACCGCTGGTGGGTTGCAGCGACAACAACGATGTTGTGGAGCAGCGCGACTGGTCTACCACCACCCTCTTTGCCTCGTCTGATCTTGCAGCACAAGACATCTACTATAAGCCGCAGAGCGGATATGTGGGTGACCCCATGCCGTTCTACGACCCGGTGGCCAAAGACTTCAAAATCCTCTATCTGCAAGACTACCGTCCCAACCCCGTGGGCACCTATCACCCCATCTGGGCGGTGAGCACCACCGACGCTGCCTCTTACACCTCGCTGGGAGAAATGATTCCTTGCGGTGGCATAAACGAGCAGGATGCAGCCATCGGCACAGGATCGACCGTCTACAACGAGAGCGACAAGCTCTATTACACCTTCTTCACAGGACATAAGTATGAGCTGAACGAGGGCGACAGCCGCGAGATGGTCATGATGGCAACAAGCCCCGACTTCAAGACATGGACAAAGAGCCGCACGTTCTATCTCCGTGGCGCCGACTATGGCTATGAGAAGAACGACTTCCGCGACCCCTTCGTCTTCCGAGGCGACGACAACCTTTATCACATGCTCGTCTCTGCCAAGAAGGGCGGCAAGGGTGTGCTGGCAGAGTGGACCTCTACCGACATGAAGGAATGGAATCACAAGGGCGTGTTCATGACCTACATGTGGGACCGCTTCTACGAGTGTCCCGACGTGTTCAAGATGGGCGACTGGTGGTATCTGGTATATAGCGAGCAGCATAACGCCATTCGCCGCGTGCAGTATTTCAAGGGCCGCACGCTCGATGAGCTGAAGGCTTGCACACGGAACGACGCCGGTCTGTGGCCCGACGCGCATGAGGGTTTCCTCGACAGCCGCGGACTGTATGCTGGAAAGACAGCATCTGACGGCACCAACCGTTACATCTGGGGATGGTGCGCCACACGCTCCGGCAAGGACAACACCAAGGCCTTAGAGTGGGCTGGCAACCTCGTTGCCCATAAGCTCATACAGCATGAGGACGGCACGCTGACCCTCGGTGAGGTGCCCGCCATAGCTGCCAAGTTTACCGATGCCGCCACACCTGCCGTTGCCGCCAAGAGCGAGAATAGCGATGCCGGCACCGTCGAGGGCGACGCTTCAAACCTCAAGCTCACGGGCAACGCATGGGCGCTCTTCCCGCGTCTGGCTTACAAGAACCGCATCGAGTTTACGGTGAAGACCAGCGGCAACCGCGACAAGTTTGGCATCTCGCTGGTGCGCGGCACCGATGCCGACGTGTTCTACTCGCTCGTCGTCAACGACGAGAGCGACGACACCCGCAAGATCAACCTTGAGCAGCAGGGTGAGAAGGGCTGCGGATTCCTTGCCGACAACGACGGTTATGTGTTCCAGCGCCCCGCCGACAACACTTACCACATCGTCATCACCACCGACAACAGCATCTGCACGATGTATGTCAACGATGTGTGCTGCTACACCAACCGCATCTACGGCATTCAGCGCAACTGCTGGAGCATCAACTCTTACAGCGGCGCCATAGAGGTGAGCGGGCTGAAGGTTGCCGGTCTCTAAACCTGCAGAACAGCAATCTAAACCTGCAGAACAGCCCTCTAAATTTTTTATGACGGCTGTAACTGCTTGATAATGAAAAATTGCAAATGTAAAGCACACAGGAAAAAAAGCTACTTATTTTCTATATTTTAAAAAGGGCGCAGACCAATCTCATGATGAGACGAGTCTGCGCCCTTTTTGTTTGCATCTACTGACACAATAATGCCATTTTGAAAAAATTAACCGCCTCGTTAGTCAAACATCGCGAAAATATTATTATTTTTGCATCATAAGCAATCAAAACCAAACCAAAATGAACATTATCACCAACCTGAAGCTCACAGCCGTGGCTCTCACAGCCCTCACGCTGACAAGCTTCACCGACGGCAAGACGCGCGGCATAGGTGTGTATCCCGGCAACCCAGCCGAGAGCTACGCCCCGTCGCTGAGAACCGACAACGCCTACCGCAACGTGGCCCTGCACCGCATTGTGAGAACATCGTCGCAGCACGACCTGAACCTCACACCACAACTCCTCACAGATGGCATAATAGCCACCAACTCACCACAGTTTCTCGTGGCAACAACCAACAGCGGCGTGTTGCAGAACCGCGAGCGCGAGAGCGGCATCGACGGCAACGAGTACACCAACATGAACCTCATGGGCACCAAGGCATGGCTCCAGTATCGCTGGAACAACATGCTCATCAAGGCCGACAAGGTAAAGATTATCTGCACCGTGGCTTACAAACCTGCTGAGGCCAAGAAAGGCTACAGCGTGAAGGTGAGCGTTGACAACCATGTGCTGGCAGAGGAGACTGGCGACGAGCTGCCCGGCAAGGAGTCGAAGCAGCGCGTGAGCAGCGACCCCAACAAGCAGACCGCCTCGGGTGAGCTGCCTCTGCGCATCGTGGAGATGGAGCTGCCCATCGGCAAGAGCGGCAAGGTAGAGTTTGACAACCTGCGCTTCAACTTCGACATGGCGGGCGCTGCCTACTGGACCGTGACGGAGATAAAATTTTTCAACAACGGACAGGCGGTCACCGACCTGCAGCCCGCACGCGAGTTTACAAGCGCGTGGATGAGCGACAAGGGCGGACAGCAGTGGGCCTATGTGGACCTTGGCACCGCTGCCGAGATCGACAACGTGAAGCTGTCATGGATAGAGAAGGCCGTGAAGGGCCGCGTTGATGTGGCAACGGAGATGGGCCATTGGACCACCGTGGCGCAGCTTCCCGGCGGCAAGGCCCTGGACGACAACCTCAAGTTTGAGCCTGTGAAGGCACGCTTCGTGCGCGTGCTCATGACACAGCCCACCGCCACCGGCCGCTACATCATGAGTGAGATGGAGGTGATGGGCCGCGGCGGACTGGTGGCACAGCCTCATGCGCTCGGCGGTATGAAGGGCGGCCGCTACCTGCTCAACGGCGGATCATGGCAGGTGCAGAGAGCATCGGAGGTGAAAGGCTCTGGTGAGCAGATCTCACAGGCGGCCTTCAACACCAACGGATGGGTGGCGGCAACCGTGCCGGGCACCGTGCTCACGAGCTATGTCAACGTAGGCGCCCTGCCTGACCCCGCTCTGGCAGACAACTGGGACAACGCTTCCGAGTCGTTCTTCAACAGCAACTTCTGGTACCGCACAGCCTTCAACCTGCCCACAGAAATGAAGGGCAAGCATGTGTTCCTCAATTTCGACGGCATCAACTGGAAGGCCAACGTCTACCTCAACGGCAAGAAGATTGACCGCATAGAGGGTGCGTTCACACGCTCAAAGGTCGACATCACGAACCTGCTCAACGCCAACGGTGCCAACATCCTGGCGGTGGAGATTGTGAAGAACGCTCACCCCGGTTCCATAAAGGTGAAGAACCGCAAGAACACCGACTTCAACGGCGGCATCCTGGGCTATGACAACCCGACGTTCCACGCCACCATCGGCTGGGACTGGATCACCACCGTTCGCGGACGCGACATAGGCATCTGGAACGATGTGGCGCTGACCACCGCCGGCGACGTGAGCCTGAGCGACCCTGTTGTCACGACAACGCTGACAGGCACCGACAACAAGGCATCGATGACACCCACCGTCGTGCTTGCCAACAACGAGGCCCGTGAGGTGAAGGGTGAGCTTCACGGATGGATCGGAGACATAAGCTTCAGCAAGACCGTCACCCTCGCACCCAACGCCACACAGGAGGTGAGCTTCTCGCCCGACGAGTTTGCACAGCTCAAGGAGCAGAACATGAAGCTGTGGTGGCCCAACGGCTACGGCACACCTTATCTATATAAGGCGGGCTTCGAGTTTGCTACCGACGAGGGCGTGCAGAGCCGCACATGCTACAAGGCGGGCATCAGACAGATGACATACAAGGACATCGACACCCGCCTGACGATGTACATCAACGGCAAACGCTTCATTCCGCTCGGCGGCAACTGGGGCTTCAGCGAGCAGAACCTGCTCTACAGAGGCCGCGAGTATGACATCGCCGTGCGTTACCACCGCGACATGAACTTCAACATGATCCGCAACTGGGTGGGCATGACCGGCGACGAGGAGTTCTACGAGGCTTGCGACAAATATGGCATCATGGTGTGGCAGGACTTTTGGCTCGCCAACCCCTGCGACGGACCAGACCCGCAGAACGAGGACATGTTCCTTGCCAACGCACGCGACTACACCCTGCGCATGCGCCAGCACCCCTCGATAGGTCTCTACTGCGGACGCAACGAGGGCTACCCGCCAGCAACCATCGACAAGGCGCTGCGCCAGTATGTGGCAGCCATGAACCCCGGCATGGGCTACATCTCAAGTTCGGCTGACGACGGCGTGAGCGGACACGGTCCCTACTGGGCCTGCACACCAAAGTTCTACTTTGAACACCAGACCGGCAAGCTCCACTCGGAGCGAGGCATGCCTAACGTCATGACCTTCGAGGGCCTGTCACGCACACTCGCCCCCAACGCCCTGTGGCCGCAAGGCGACGCATGGGGTGAGCACGACTACGGCATGGAGGGCGCACAGCGCGGCGCCAGCTTCAACGGCATCATAGAGAAAGCCTTCGGAAAGGTGACCGACGCACGACAGTTTACGGCGCTCGCACAGTGGGAGAACTATGACGGCTACCGCGCCATGTACGAGTCGGGTTCAAAGGACCGCATGGGCCTGATCATCTGGATGAGCCATTCTTGCTGGCCAAGCATGACGTGGTGCTGCTACGACTATTATTTTGAGCCCACCGCCGCCTTCTTCGGAAGCAAGAAGGCATGTGAGCCGCTCCACATACAGCTCAACGCCTCTACACGCAACCCCGAGGTGGTGAACCTCGCTGCGGGAGAGCACAAGCAGCTCACCGCCAAGCGCGAGGTCATTGGCCTCGACGGCAAGACCGTGAAGGAGGATGTGGCCACGCTCGACACCAACGACGACACCACGACCCCGCTGCAGGCGCTCCATGTGGACGACAGCTATGACCTCGGCGGCAAGAACGTCTATATCGTGCGTCTGACCCTCAGCGATTCTAACGGCAAGGTGCTCTCAACCAACACTTATGTCGACTCTAACGACCACGGCAACCTGCAAGACCTCAACGCTCTGCCCGTGCTCGGCGAGAACGACATAAAGGTCAGCGTGGAGACGGTGGCTTGCAAGGATGCAAAGAAGGCTTGCTGCCAGGCTCAGGCCAAGGGCTGCTCAGCACAGGCTCAAAGCTGCTCGGCACAGGCTGCGGGCTGCTCTGCTCAGGCTACGGGCTGCAACAAGAGCCGTCGCATCATCACCTTGGAGAACACCTCAAAGACTCCTGCCATGATGGTGCGCCTGAACCTCCTCGACGGTGACGGCGACCAGATTCTGCCTGTCGACTATTCTGACAACTACTTCCATCTCCTCCCCGGCGAGAAGCGCACCATCAAGGTGGCTTGGAACAATGAGGACATGCGCAAGGGCAACCCTGTGGTCGACGTTACAGGATTTAACGTGAAGTAAAGGCAGCTTGCTGATCTTTCGCGAAGATTAATATCTACATTGCGCTTCGCGCTCGTTGCTTTTTAAAACATTAATTTCCATTAATGACCCATTAATGGAAATTAATGTTTAAAACCGCGCGAAGCGCAATAATATTTTTTTGTTCTTAGAAAGAACGAAAGCTACTCTCACCCCCAACCCCTCCCCAAAAAGGGGAGAGGGGAGCAATCAATTCTTGTTGGGGATGTATCGGCTTGACGATTCACACATACATAAGTTAGGGCTGCAAACGGCAACAATGCCGTTTGCAGCCCTAACTTATTTTTTCATGTGTGGATGTGCTGACAAGTTATTGTTTTTCTGCGTTTTTCTGCATTATTCTGCATAGGTTGTTATCACTCCATTTTCCGGATGAGCCATAAAAACATGCTTGAAGTGGGGCGGTAACTATATTTTTTTTTGAGTTACCGCCCCACTTCAAGCACATTTTTCTTGTTTATAAGGACCAACAAGGCTCTTCATCTTACATTCGTTACTACTTATGAATTGGTGAAGAATGCTCAATACGGAATGATTCAAAGCGAGGTGACAATGGATGATTTGTTTAAATATTGAAGTGTAAGTAGGTGTTCGCAGCCCTAATGGTTTTATACCGGAGATGGCCTTTTGTGGTTTCCTCTCATAAAAGAAAGTTATAAAAACCGTTCAAAACATCCGAATTTTGTTGCATATAACAGGTTTTTCCGTTTATGTGCTTATTTTTGCAACCTTACGAAACATTTATGATATTCGTTTTTGAGAAGATACATTAAATTTGCAGCAGAAAACAATCAATGACGCTTCAGATCTTCAAAAAACGAACTCAAATTATCATTAAAAAACGCGAGTGCTAAAAAAACTTGCGGGCTTAAACAAGATTGTGAGTTTCTTACCCACCTGCATTAATCTATAAAATGCGAGTTTAAAAACGACGAAAGATTAACAAGTTTCAAGGAATTGATGTTCCTAAACTAAAAACGAAAAAAAATATGATAAAAACAATTTTGGGCCGCACGATGGCAGCAACGGTGCTCGCTTCATTGGCCTTCGCCGCTTCGGCACAAGACGCCCGGTTCCTGAGCAGTAACCACTGCATCTACCGCATTAACGAACAGAAGAACTATCTTCTCTTGCCCGTGCAGGAGAAGGCAGAGATGTGCAACATAAAGGTTGTGAAAAACAACACACAGGTGAAAGCCCTGAACGTGCGTCTCGCTTCAAACCATATCGACTATTATGTGCCCCTTGACCTCAAGCAGTTTGGCGAGGACGCAAAGCTGGCTCTTGACATACACGTCAACGGCACCTACCGCAACGACGGTGAGCTGTCGGGCTTTACCTGCTGGAAGAACATGCAGCTCTCCGACACGTTCGACACCGCCAACCGCGAAAAATATCGCCCCGTCTATCACCACACACCCGCATGGGGATGGATGAACGACCCCAACGGCATGTTCTACAAGGACGGCGTGTGGCACCTCTACTTCCAGTATAACCCCTATGGTTCACAGTGGGAGAACATGACATGGGGCCACTCTACATCTACCGACCTGATCCACTGGACCTTCCAGGGTGCCCCCATTGAGGCTGACGCCTGGGGAACAATCTTCAGCGGCTCGGCTGTGGTTGACCATAACAACACCGCCGGCTTCGGCAAGGGTGCCGTGGTAGCCATGTACACATCGGCTGGAGAGAACCAGACACAGAGCATTTCCTACAGCAACGACAACGGACAGACCTTCACAAAATATGACGGAAACCCCGTGCTCACAAGCAACACACCCGACTATCGCGACCCTCATGTGTTCTGGAACGAGGACATCAAACGCTGGAACATGATCATGGCCGAAGGACAGCACATGGACATCTACTCGTCGGCAGACCTTAAGGAATGGAAGCTGGAGAGCCAGTTTGGTGCCGAGTATGGCAACCACGGCGGCGTGTGGGAGTGTCCCGACCTCATGAAGATGAAGGTGCGCGGCACAGACCAGTATAAGTGGATGCTTCTCTGCAACATTAACCCCGGAGGCCCGTTCGGCGGCTCAGCAACACAATATTTCGTGGGACAGTTTGACGGACATAAGTTCACATGCGAGTCGGCTCCCGAGGTGACCAAGTGGATGGACTATGGCAAGGACCACTATGCCACCGTGACCTTCGACAACGCTCCCGACGGCCGTCATGTGGCTATGGCGTGGATGAGCAACTGGCAGTATGCCAACCAAGTGCCAACAATGCAGTACCGCTCTGCCAACTCGGTGCCCCGCGACCTCGACCTCTACGAGTATCAGGGTCAGACCTATTGTGGCGTCACTCCTTCGCCCGAGCTTGCAGCAGCACGCCCGAAGAAGGCTACAAAGACCCTTACCGAAGCTTGCGAGATGGTCGTGACGCTCAAGGGCAACGCCACCATAACCCTCGCCAACGACAAGGGTGAGCAGGTGGTGATGACCTACGACGAGAAGAGCCGCACGTTCGCCATGGACCGCACGAAGAGCGGACAGAAAGAGTTCAGCGACGACTTCGCTGCCCTCACCGTGGCTCCCGTCCACGGCAAGATGTCACAGCTCCGCCTCTTCATCGACCGCAGCAGCATCGAGGCGTTCGATGCCGACGGCAAGATGGCAATGACCAACCTCGTGTTCCCGACCAAGCCTTATAACAAGGTGCTGGTAAAGGGCAAGGCAAAATATGTGGTTTACAATCTGAACAAATAAAGAAAACAAAAATTTATTTATCCTATAGCTAAATGAACAGTACAAACTCAAGCAAACTGACACTCATACCCGTGATGATTACCTTCTTCACAATGGGTTTCGTCGACCTCGTCGGCGCTGTGTCCAACAACATGCAGGAAGATTTCGGACTGAGCGACTCTGCCGCCAACTTCTTCCCTTCGCTCGTGTTCTTCTGGTTCCTTATCTTCTCTGTGCCCACGGGCATGCTCATGAACAAGATAGGACGTAAGAAGACCGTCATGCCGAAGCAGCTCCTATAATTAATGCGACATGCTCTCGCTCATCGTGACAACCGTGGCTGTGCTGCTGCCGCTCTTCGACAGCTTCATGCCCACACCGCAGAGCCAGCTCTGGCTCATGTATATCTCGTTCTCGCTCCTCGGCATAGGCAACGCCATCATGCAGACGAGCATCAACCCGCTGGTGACCATGCTCGTGAAGGGACACCTCGCCTCGACACTCACTTTCGGACAGTTTGTCAAGGCCATCGCCTCGTTCATCGCTCCGCTTATCGCAGCATGGGGCGCAACGACATCGGCTCCTATCCTCGGCCTGAGCTGGCGCATTCTCTTCCTCCTGTTCTTCGTCATCGGCATGATCGCAACCCTCTCGCTCGGACTCACCAACATCGAGGAGGAGCCTGTCGAGGGCAAGGCATCGGGCTTCATTGACAGCGTGAAGATGCTCGGCACACCGCTCATCCTGCTCTCGTTCATCGGCATCATGTGTCATGTGGGCATCGACGTGGGCACCAACGCTGTGGCTCCAAAGATCATGCTTGAGCGCCTCGGCACCGACGGCGACACGCTGAGCCAGTTTGAATATGCTACCAGCATCTACTTCGCCTTCCGTACCTTGGGTTGCTTCACCGGCTCCATCATCATGCGCAAGCTCAACATACGCACCTTCTTCGCAATCATCGTCGTGATGATGGCTCTCGCCATGGTGGGCTTCGTGTTCGGCACAGAGAAGTGGGAGCTGTGGGCTGCCATCGCTCTCGTGGGCTACGGCAACTCTAACGTGTTCTCTATCGTGTTCTCGCAGGCCATGCTCTCTGCTCCCGAGAAGAAGAACGAGGTGAGCGGACTGATGATCATGGGTCTCTTCGGCGGAACCGTCTTCCCCTTGTTCATGGGCTTCGCCAGCGATGCTGCCAAGGCTGCCGGTGCTGTGTATCCGCAGATATGGGCTGCCGTGGTCATGGCGGTGGGCGTGGTTTATCTGCTTAGCTATATTCCGAGGGTGAAGCAATAAAAGCCCCACCCCCTCGCCGAAGCCCCTCCCCCGCGCCGC
>ENA-OPMP01000590-OPMP01000590.1-human-gut-metagenome-genome-assembly--contig:-NODE-590-length-18094-cov-2.322745_pt1 | contig 18094 bp, 17 predicted proteins | sample MGYA00241527_ERZ501751 | MGnify/ENA primary metagenome ERZ501751 (study PRJEB25962, sample SAMEA2042647) | human gut metagenome | biome: human gut; feature: human-associated habitat; material: faeces... | reverse complement strand
TATCCAAAAGAATTATCCGGTGGTATGAAACAGAGAGTGGCGATCGCCAGGGCCATAGCCCAGGCACCTCCGGTGATCCTGGCGGATGAGCCAACGGGTAATCTGGACTCCAATTCCACGAAAGAGATCATGGATATTCTAAAAGGATTACATAAAGAGGGAAGAACCGTCATATTGATCACACATGATAATGAGATCGCAGCACAGGCGAAGCGAGTGATCAAGATCAAGGACGGCAAAGTAGAATCCGATTCCGGACAGATCGTTCCGGTGGAGGAACTGCGGACGACAGGAGCCTGATGCGGAAAACAGATTTTCACATGCAGCGAATGAAAAGACATGAGTATAAAATAGAAAGGATCATGAGTGAGAGATCATGGAACAGCAGGAAAAAACAGAACAGGCACTGAGTGCAAAAGAAAGCAAGGCAATGAAGAAGGAAGAAAAGAGAAAGCTAAAAGAAACAAAAAGAGAACAGAAGGCAGGTAAAATCGGCAAAAAACGTAAAAAAGCACCTATTATTATTGCTGCTATCATAATCATACTGATCGTGATCCGTATGGTAAGCTGTGCATTTTCCGGCAGTGCGGGCGTCATGGTCAGCACTACTAACGCATTCCGCGGTGACATCGAGGAAAATGTCAGCACCAGCGGCAAGGTAGTCAGTGAAGAGAAAGCGGTTCTCTTTGCGCCGGTAGGTGGCAGATTAAACGAAGTCAATGTGGCAGCCGGTGATGCTGTGAAGGCAGGGGATGTGTTAATGACCTATGACATGGAGCAGATGGAGGAGCGCCTGCAGGAGGCAACATTACAGCAGACCAAGAGCAATGCTTCCTATAACAGCACCATGACAGAGAACAGCAAGAGTCAGGCCAAATTAAACGAAGCCAACACGAACCTGGCAGTGTTGGACCAGCAGCTGACGGATTACAAGGCTTATCTGAAAGAACTGCAGGATAAACTTGCAAAGAGTCAGAGAGAAACCCAGAGACAGTTATCCGAAGAAAGCTATGAATTATCCAGAAAATCCGCTGATTTGAGCAAGGAACTGCAGAATTCCGCTACCAGTGCAGACCGTGCGAAAGAAATCAATAAGGAACTCCAGGATATCAGCGCCAGCCAGGCGAGAAATTCTTATGTGCAGTCCATTGCAGGATCCAGCGATTACGTGGTAAATATGCAGAATGAGATTGCTTCCGTACAGGAACATATTGAGGAATGTGAAACTTATAAAGCGAAGATGCAGGCACAGAAGGATGCCGGTGAAGGATCGATCCTCAACGGTTATCAGTCCAAAGGGTACGCTGCTGACAGAGATCTGGCACAGCTGACCTACAAAGAGGCGGAGGAACAGTATTATTTTGCGAAGAAAGGCATTGTAGCTGATTTTGACGGTATCGTAACGGAATGCGTCGGTGTATCCGGAGCCAGTGTGGCGGAGGGCGCACAGCTGATCACACTGGAGAGCAGCCAGAATGTGAAGGTTTCCTTTGATGCTTCCAAGTCCGATGTGGCAAAACTTGCCATCGGGCAGAAAGTAGATATTACCATCTCCGGCAATAAATACGAAGGCGAGATCAGTAAGATCAATCGTATGGCAACACTGAACGCATCCAATACGCCCATGGTAGGGGTAGAAGTACATCTGACTAACCCGGATGACAAGATCATTCTGGGATTGGATGCAAAGCTGACCGTACATACCAACAGTGCACAGGATACATTGTTGATCCCGGTAGAAGCGATCAATGCGGATAAAAATGGAGATTTCCTCTATGTGATCGAGAACGGCATGGTAGTCAAGAGGGCAATTGCCTGCGGAATCTCCTCCGATGAATACACAGAGGTCCTGGAAGGTATTACTGAGGAAGACCAGATCATAGTGAACAGCCTCACGGGTATCAGCCTGGAGGAGGGCATGGCAGTAACGGCTGTGCCCATGGAACAGTAGGAGGCGGATCCATGACACAAGTATGGGAATACATCAAAATTGCATTGATGAATATCCGCAGTAATAAAGGACGTTCGATCCTGACCATGCTGGGCATTATCATTGGTATTTCCTCCGTCATCATGATCATTTCCATCGGTAACGGCGTAAAAAGTGGGATCAATGGAGAACTGAATTCTATGGCAGGCGGCCAGATCGCAGTTTATAGCAACGATACCGCAGAAAACGGTACGGAAGTGATATTTACCGAAGAGGATATGGATGCCATTCAGGAGAAGGTCCCTAATGTCAAGGCGGTAACACCGTCCTGGAGTTTCAGCGGAAGTGCCACCGGCAGAAAGGGAACCTTTGATGCTGCTGCAACTTTCGGAAAAGCAGGATTGGAATATTGCAACCAGGATCCGATCATCAAAGGACGCTATTTTACAGATTCCGATTATTATACGGCGAACAAAGTCTGCGTCATTACGGAGAGCAGTGCGAAAACGCTGTTTGGTAATACCAATGTGATCGGAATGAGCTTTGATTATACGTTGTATGGAGTGACACAGGAATTTACGATTGTTGGTATCCGTAAGGACAATGCATCGAAACTTTTCGGAATGGGAGGAGCCGGTACAGTGACCATGGAGGCACCCATCTCCACGATTTCGGACGGATATGGATTCTATGTGGAGTATACGGATCTGCTGATCGTCAGTGATGGTGCGGACAATGCCTCTCAGGTGGCGAAGGATGTGGTGAGATTGTTGGAGAACCGCCACGGTGTCAGAGGACAGAACGCCATCTTAGTACAGAACTTTAATGATATTATGAGCCAGATGGATCAGATCTTAAGCTACATCACCATTTTTGTGGTATTTGTAGCAGCCATCTCCCTGCTGGTGGGTGGTATCGGCGTTATGAACATTATGTTGGTATCCGTGACAGAGCGTACCAGAGAGATCGGTATCCGGAAATCTCTGGGAGCCAGGACCGGATCCATCCTGTTACAGTTTCTGTCGGAATCCGCCATCATTACCCTGCTGGGCGGCCTGATCGGTATTCTGATCGGTGTGGCAGGAGCCTTCGGAATCTGCAGCCTGATTGGATTTACCGCAAAGGTGAGTGTGGGTACGGTGCTGGGAGCCAGTATGTTCTCCTCGGCTGTAGGTATTTTCTTTGGAATTTATCCGGCGAAAAAGGCAGCGAAATTAAGCCCTATCGAAGCATTACGGCATGAATAATATGTGATAAAAGTTAAATCATAATTAAACAAAATGTAAACTATAAGAACCGCAGGTCACAGATATTGGAATCCCTGCGGTTCTTTACTTGCTTTTTTATGGGAAAAAATTTATAATGTTCTCTATAGTATGCAATCCTATGCGCAGTCGCCGGATGGTGGGGATGGGATTATAATAGCAAGTAACTATGCAGTCACATTATTATTATAAGGAAAGAACTCATTATGGTAGAATTGGATGTGAAGATTACATCGGGGGATTTATATGACTTTTTATTGCGGCACAGCTACAACAGTGTGTCCGGACTTCTGGGAGCAGTGATTGGAGCTTTGGGCGTGATCGTGGGTATCTCGAGACAGTACTGGATCTATCTGATTCTTGGCGTGGTGATTCTGTTATATCTCCCATGGACACTCTATATCAAGAGCAAACAGCAGGCAGTAAACAATCCGGTCTTCAAGGAACCGCTGCATTATGTGTTGGATGAGAACGGCATTACCATCTCCCAGGGGGACAGCTCCACCTGTCAGAAATGGGAGGATTGCTTGAAAGCGGTATCCACCGGACGCAGCATCATTGTGTATACGGCGAAAAATAATGCAACAATTTTTCCTAAAAGTCAGATGCAGGATAAGACAACGGACGTTATTGAAATGATTTCCACCCATATGCCGCCCACAAAAGTGAAGATCCGCAGCTAGATGCATGGATACAGCAGAAGAATAGAGCATGTGGTTACTTCGCCATATAAAACTGCTTATCTGTCTGTATGCAGGCATTCGCAGAACGCAGTTTTGCATGGCTCCGAATAGTTACGAATTGTATAAAAAGTAACAGTAACTGCATAACCGTAACACGTAACATGTAACAATAGAAAGCGTAAGGAAAATGACAACAGGCGATTCAGCAGATAACAGAGAATGCAAAAAAGAGATTATAGAGACCCACAGTGCGGAAGAGACCTTTGCACTGGGACAGCGGATCGGCAGGGAAGCACTTCCCGGACAGGTCTACACGCTGATCGGTGATCTGGGAGTAGGCAAGACCGTATTTACCCAAGGTGTGGCAGATGGCCTCGGAATCACGGAGCCGGTGAACAGCCCGACCTTTACCATTGTGCAGATCTACGAGGAAGGACGTATGCCCTTTTACCATTTTGATGTCTATCGTATTGGCGATGTGGAGGAGATGGAGGAGATTGGCTATGAGGATTGTTTTTACGGGGAAGGACTTTGCCTGATCGAGTGGGCGAATCTGATCGAAGAGATCCTGCCGGAACATTACAGGCAGGTGACCATAGAAAAGGATCTGGAGAAAGGCTTTGATTACCGCCGGATCACGATTGAGGAGAGGACTACAGTATGAAAATATTAGCTTTGGACAGTTCCGGACTGGTGGCCAGCGCCGCCATCGTGGAGGATGACGTCCTGATCGCGGAATACACCACGGATTACAAGAAAACACATTCCCAGACATTATTATCCATGCTGGATGAGATCCGGCAGATGATCGATCTGGATCTGCATACCATTGATGCGATTGCCATTTCCGCAGGACCTGGTTCTTTTACCGGACTTCGGATCGGGGCGGCTACGGCAAAGGGACTGGGACTGGCACTGAACCTTCCGCTGGTAGAGGTCCCGACACTGGAGGGACTGGCTTTTAACCTCTGGGGAACGGACAAGCTGGTATGTCCCATCATGGATGCCAGAAGGAATCAGGTATATACCGGAATTTATGAGTTCTGTAAAGAGGAGATCCCGGAAAAGGAAAGCTCAGAACATCAACTTGTGATGCACAGTATCAAAGAGCAGTGCGCTATTGCCGTGGACGAGCTGGTGGAGGAATTAAACCGTCTGGGACGGGAAGTGATCTTCTTAGGAGACGGCGTTCCGGTCTACAGGGAACAGATCTTACAGAAACTGAAGGTTCCCTGCTCCTTTGCTCCGGCTGCAAATAATCGTCAGCGTGCTGCCAGTGTGGCTTCTCTGGGAGCTGTCTACTATGCACATGGCAGAACGGTGACCGCAGCGGAGCATGAACCCGAATACCTGCGTAAGAGCCAGGCAGAGCGGGAACGAGAGGAACAGGAGAAGGCTGCAAAAGAGGCACAGGCATGAAAATAGAAGTTCGTAAGTTACAGAATACGGATATCGAAGAACTGAGCCGGATCGAAGCTGCGTCCTTCAGCATGCCATGGTTGGCGGAAGATTTCAGAGGACTTCTGACGAGAGATTATTGCCTGTATGTCGTGGCGGAGGCAGACGGTCATATCGCGGGCTGCGCCGGGCTGACGGACAGTTTTCATGAGGGCAATATCGACAACGTGGTGACAGCACCGGAATATCGAAATCTGGGCATTGGCGGCAAAATGCTGGAAGAGTTGTTACGCCTCGGCAATGAGCGCGGGATCACAGCATATACGCTGGAAGTCAGAGTGAGCAATGCACCGGCCATCCACTTGTATGAGAAATTCGGTTTTGTCTCCGAGGGGATCCGCCCGAAATTTTATGAAAAACCGACAGAGGATGCCATGATCATGTGGCGCCGTTAACAAGTATTACCATCACTTTTCCGGCGGATTATCCATTATAATGATGCCAGGGTCAAAAGGTAACATTTACAGTCAGAAAGGTGGAAACAGGATGCGAAAAGAAGAAAACGGTAAATTACAGCAGGTAATCTGTAACGGCTGCGGCAAGGAGTTGAAGATAGAAAATGAAATCGTCCGTGAAGGATGTTTCGCCGCAGATGTGAGATTTGGCTATTTCAGCAGGAAAGACGGGCTCAGACACAAGTTTGACCTGTGCGAAGACTGCTATGACAAATGGATCCATACGTTTGCCGTTCCGGTGGAAGAAATGCCGGAGACAGAGCTTTTATAGACAGAAAGAACAAAAAGATGCTGCTTAGGCAAGATTGCGAGGAAAGATGTTAGACGTTTGCTTATTGGGAACCGGAGGAATGATGCCACTGCCTTACAGATGGCTGACCTCCCTGATGATGCGCTATAACGGGAAAAGTATTCTGATCGACTGCGGAGAGGGCACCCAGATTGCCATGAGGGAAAAAGGCTGGAGCCCGAACCCCATCGACATTATCTGCTTTACCCATTTTCACGCAGATCATATCAGCGGTCTTCCGGGAATGCTTCTGACCATGGGAAATGCAGAGCGCACGGAACCGCTGCTCCTGATCGGGCCCAGGGGACTTGCCAAAGTGGTGGCTTCCCTGCGGGTGATCGCACCGGAGCTTCCTTTTGAAGTAAAATGCATGGAGATCACGGAGAATGCCCAGACATTTTCTTTTGAAGGATTCCGTCTGGAAGCTTTCAAAGTGAACCACAATGTGCTCTGTTATGGGTACAGTATGGTGATTGACCGTGCGGGTCGATTTGATAAGGACAGAGCTTTGGAGCAGGATATCCCCATGAAATTCTGGAGCCGTCTGCAAAAGGGGGAGACTCTGGAGGAAAACGGAAGAGTCTTCACTCCGGATATGGTACTGGGAACGGAACGAAAGGGCCTGAAGGTGACCTACAGTACAGACACCCGTCCTACTGAAAGCATCCGTCAGAATGCCCAGGGAGCGGATCTGCTGATTCTGGAAGGAATGTATGGCGAACCCGACAAGCTGGTCAAAGCCAGAGAACATAAGCACATGACAATGTACGAAGCGGCGAAGATCGCAAAAGAAGTGGGGGCACCGAAACTGTGGCTGACACATTACAGCCCTTCTATGACGAGACCTGAGGAATTCATGGATGATGTCCGGAAGATTTTCCCCGCAGCTTATGCGGCAAAGGACGGCTGGACCATGGAATTGAACTTTGATGAAGGGAAGTAGGAAAATATGAAAAAAAACAACACGTCGATGACGAAAATTACGGTTTTCCTGATCTTCCTCATTGTCCTGGTAGTGGGATATTATTCGTATCTGTCGGGAAAAAGCAGGACAGAACAGCAGGAGGCCATTATGTCAGAGGTGGATACGGCACTCTCCAGAGATCTGACCAATAATTATCCTGCGACACCTAAGGAAGTAATCAGATATTACAATGATCTGATCAAATGCTTCTACAATGAAGACTGTACCACGGAGGAGCTCCAGGAACTGGGCAGGAAATCCCTTCAGCTGTTCGATGAGGAACTCCGGGCAAATAACGAAGAAGATACCTATCTGACCCGATTACAGGGAGAGGTTAAGAACTATAAGGACAATAAGAGAAAAATAACAAGTGTTTCTCTTGCGTCCAGCACCAATGTGGACTATTATACAGCAGACGGATATTCTTTTGCCCGGATTGCCTGTGGCTATGGCATGACGGAAAACGGAAAAAAGAGTTCCACCATGCTGGTATATCTGCTTCGCAGGGATGAAAACCGCAAATGGAGGATCTACGGCTGGGAGACGGCGGATCAGTTGAATGACAGTCTGGAACAGCAGGAGAATAATTAAAAGCAAAGTAGGCAGAAGTGATTGTGCATGAATATTACCCATTAATTTTAACATTTTCTTTTTGGTAAATATTTTATCCGGCAAAAAGCCTTCAAAGTCTTTTTTTGTTTCCTTCATGTGGTAGTAGGTTTCCGGAATCATTTCACCGGCTGCCAAAATACAGTGAATCTCTTTTTTATCTAAATTCAGTCGTTTAAATAAAGACAAATCCTTTTCAATGTATTCATCAATCAAAGCATCGTAATCATAGGCTTCATCCTGCATTGCATACAGCAGTTCCTGAATACGTGAAGAACCAAGTAAAAGGTTTTGCGTCAGCTGCAGATGTCCGTTCTGAAAAAGAGAGAGCTGGACACTGCCGGCACCGATATCGAGAACGAGACACCCTTCTTCACTGAGTGGTTCAAATTGTTTTTCATTGTGAACCATTCCTTTGAAGTAAAGGAATCTTGCCTCGCTGTTACTGAAAAGTTTTACTTTGAATCCTGTCTGGATTTTTATCTGGTCGGTGACAATTAAAACATTTTTTGCCTCGCGCATTGCGCTGGTGGCACAGACGTCCCAGCTGTCAGTATGAAATTCTGTCATAATCCGTTTGAAATCGTTTAGTGTGTTGCAGATTTCTGAAAGTGTCTGATAGGAAATGACTCCTTCGGTGTACGATTCCGCACCAAGACTGAGCGGGTGGCGTACATAAGTGAGCTGACGAATTCCATTCTGACGGGACATTTCATATATTTTCATACATAATTCATTTGAGCCGACATGAACTGCCGCATAAGTTGTAGAAGCCATAAATACCTCCATTCTGAAACCAATTTCTTTGTTTCTATTTTACAATGAATTTGCTAAAATGGAAAGACGTATTTATCTGATTTTTACGTAAATTTTATGTAAAATTCGAGAATTGAAAACCATCATCGCATGTGCTACAATAGGGGAACAGAAAAACAGAGAGGATGAGACGGTTGAAAACAAGTGATTTTTATTATGACCTGCCGGAGGAACTGATCGCACAGGATCCTCTGGAGGATCGCTCCGGTTCCAGATTATTGTTTCTGGATAAAGAGACAGGGAAAACAGAGCATCATATCTTCCGGGATGTGATCGATTATCTGAATCCGGGAGACTGTCTGGTCATCAACGATACAAAAGTAATTCCGGCGCGCCTGATCGGAGAAAAAGAAGGCACCGGTGCCAAGATCGAGGTCCTCCTGTTGAAGCGCGGAGAAAACGATGTGTGGGAAACACTGGTAAAACCGGGGAAAAAAGCAAAACCGGGCACAAAACTTGTGTTCGGAGACGGGCTTCTGACGGCAGAAGTCGTGGATGTAGTAGAAGAAGGAAATCGTCTGATTCAGTTCCATTATGACGGAATTTTTGAAGAGATTCTGGATCAGCTGGGACAGATGCCGCTGCCGCCATATATTACGCATCAGCTGAAAGATAAGAATCGCTATCAGACCGTATATGCAAAGTATGACGGATCTGCCGCTGCCCCGACAGCAGGGCTTCATTTTACGAAAGAACTGCTGCAGAAAGTAAAGGATATGGGAGTCGATATCGCAGAAGTAACCCTGCATGTCGGACTTGGCACGTTCCGTCCGGTAAAAGTAGAAAATGTACTGGATCACCATATGCACTCAGAGTTTTATATGGTGTCACAGGAAGCTGCGGATAAGATCAACCGCGCGAAGGAAAGCGGACACCGGGTGATTGCGGTCGGCACAACCAGTACGCGTACGCTGGAAGCCGCCGCAGATGAAAACGGACGGCTGCATGAGACCAGCGGCTGGACGGAAATCTTTATTTATCCGGGGTATCAGTTTAAAGTGATTGATGCCCTGATTACCAACTTCCATCTGCCGCAGAGCACGCTGCTGATGCTGGTAAGCACTCTGTCTACCCGTGAGATTATGCTGCAGACCTACAAGAAGGCGGTTGAAGAAAAATATCGCTTCTTCTCCTTTGGCGATGCCATGTTTATTACAGACATCAATAAATAAGATTTTTTGCCTTCGCCGCAAAGCCGAAGGCGCTGATAAATATTTTTAGGAGTTGCATATGACTAAACACGCAGTAACCTACGAACTAATTAAAGAATGTCCGCGCAGCGGTGCGCGTCTTGGCCGCTTGCATACGCCGCATGGTACCTTTGAAACTCCGATGTTTATGCCTGTAGGCACACAGGCAACGGTAAAAACTCTGGCACCGGAAGAGCTGTACGATATGGGTAGCCAGGTTATTTTGTCGAATACCTATCATCTGTTTTTGCGTCCCGGTCACGAGCTGGTGCGCAAGGCAGGCGGTCTGCACAAGTTTATGAATTATAAACGCGGTATGCTTACCGACAGCGGCGGCTTCCAGGTATTCAGCCTGGGCGCTATGCGCAAAATCACCGAAGAGGGCGTAATGTTCCGTTCGCATATCGACGGCAGCAAGCAGTTCCTTTCGCCGGAGGTTTCTACTCAGGTGCAGGAGGCATTGGGCGCTGATATCGCGATGGCCTTTGATGAATGCATCCCGTATCCCGCCGATTTTGATTATTCCAAGCGTTCTACCGAGCGTACCACACGCTGGGCCAAGCGTTGTCTGGAAACTCATACGCGTGAGGATCAGTCCATGTTCGGTATCGTGCAGGGCGGTATGTATCCCGAGCTGCGCCGCATGAGCGTACAGCAGCTGACAGAGCTTGACTTCGCCGGCTACGGTATCGGCGGTCTGTCCGTAGGCGAGCCTAAGTCGATGATGTACGATATCCTTTCACATACCACCGAGCTGATGCCGAAGGATAAGGCACGTTATCTGATGGGCGTAGGCACTGCAGACTGCATTGTAGAGGCAGTAAACCTTGGCGTTGATATGTTTGACTGCGTATTTCCGACACGTGTTGCCAGAAATGGCACCGCTATGACGCACACCGGCCGTCTGGTAGTACGCAACGCAACCTACGCTGAGGATTTCCGTCCGATTGAGGAAGGCTGCGACTGCTATGCCTGCCGTAACTTCAGCCGTGCTTATATCCGCCATCTTTTCAAGGCAGAGGAGATTTTCGGTCTGAGACTCTTGTCTATTCACAATCTGCATTTCCTGCTGCATTTTGCCAAGGAAATACGTGAGGCTATCGCTAATGACTGCTTCCCTGAGTTCCGCGAAAGATTCTTAGAAAATTATCGTTGATAACAAGGATTTTTCCGATTTACAGAGAATATATAAAAGTGGTATAAATAAACTGAACTATTGCATACTAAAATGTTTGCAAGAGGAACCTGCAAATATGTCCGAATTTGCGGGAAGTGATAAAATGTGGAGGTGTTCAATATGCAAGGTGGAGATACAATGGCTTTGCTCAATTCTCTCTGGCCCTTCTTTTTAATGGGCGGCATATTCTATTTCATGCTCTGGAAACCCCAGAAAAAAGAGCAGCAAAAAAGACAGGATTTGTTAAACAGCCTGAAGGAAGGCGACGAAATCATTACCATTGGCGGTATCTATGGTAAGATTACCGCTATTTCCGAAAAACGCGTTAAGGTAGAGGTTGCCGAAGGCGTAGTAATCGAAATGGCGCGCAATGCTGTCAGCGGTTTCCAAAACCCCGCTAAAAATTCCTGATGGTGATTGCAGAAGAAAAAGTTGAGCTGCGCAAGTATTTTAAAAGGCTGCGGTCGCAATTGACCGCAGAGCAGGCTGCTTCCGGCAGTCTGCTGACTGCCCGTCAGATACTGGCCTGTGATGCATATCGCAAAGCGAACTGCATCATGGGCTATTTGGCTTTCGGAAATGAGCTGTCTGTAGACCTGGTTCTGCAGCAGGCCTTGGCCGACGGCAAGACTGTTGCCGTGCCGCTGGTGCAGTCGGCAACGGAGATGGCTCCTGTTCAGCTGGAAAATATGCTGGAGTTTGAGCTTGACCGTTACGGCATCCGCAGCGTCCGCCAACCGGCGAAGCTGCTGCAGCCGCAGCAGCTTGACCTTGTACTGGTGCCCGGAGTGGCCTTCGGCCGCGACGGCAGCAGACTGGGGATGGGCGCGGGTTATTATGACCGTTTTCTGCCGCAGGCGGAAAACGCATTGCTCATGGGCATCGCTTACGATGCTTTTATTCAGCCGAATCTGCCGCGGGATGAATTTGACGTGCTTGTACAGCTTTTAGCAAGTGAAAGCGGGATTACCACTCTCAGTCCGCTTAGCTTATAAATTAAATCCAGTTAATCCAAAAAAATCTTAAGGAGGAAGTTATTTTGCGTTGGAATGAATTCGGGAAATTTCTGATTGTCGCTTTGGCGATTATCGGCGGTTTCTGCGTATACATCTCGCCTCTGGCTAATTCCATTAAACAGGGCTTGGATCTGCAAGGTGGTACTCATGTAGTTTTACAGGCTGTGGATACGCCGGAACTTAAGGTTGACGATGACGCTGTCAACCGCAGTGTAAAGGTTATTGAGCGTCGTGTAAATGAGTTGGGCCTGACCGAGCCTGTTATTCAGCGTCAGGGCAAGGACCGTATTATTGTTGAGCTGCCGGGCGTAAAGGATCCTGAAAAGGCTATTGCTATGCTGGGCCGTACCGCTATGCTGCAGTTCAAGGATGAAAGCGGCAAGGTTGTTCTCACAGGCAGTGACCTGAAGGACGCTAAGGCACAGGTTTCCCAAGGGAATCAGGCTGTAGTAGGTCTGGAATTTAATGATGAGGGCGGCAAAAAATTTGCTGACCTTACTGCCCGCAATGTAGGCAAAAAAATCGCTATCGAGCTTGACGGCCAGGTACTGACCGCTCCTGTAGTACAGGAAGCTATCACCGGCGGCCATGCACAGATTTCCGGCTCCCGTAACGTTGAGGAAGCCGAGCATCTGGCAATCCTGCTGCGCAGCGGCAGTTTGCCGGTTAAAATCGAAGTTATGGAAAACCGTACCGTTGGCCCTACCCTCGGTCAGGATTCCAAAGACAAGAGTGTTAAGGCCTTCAGCATCGGTATCATCGGCGTATTTGTATTTATGCTGCTGTTCTACCGTCTGGCAGGTGTAGTTGCGGACATTGCTCTGCTGCTGTACGTAATGCTGCTGCTTTTGGTAATGCGTTATCTGGGTGCAACACTGACACTGCCCGGTATCGCAGGTATTATCCTGTCTGTCGGCATGGCGGTTGACGCTAACGTACTGATTTTCGAACGCTTCAAGGAAGAAGTTAAGCGCGGCAAAACTCTGCGCAGTGCGATGGATTCCGGCTTTGGCCGCGCTATCGTAACCATCCTTGACTCCAACCTTACTACTATCATGGCTGCAGCCGTACTGTTCTACCTGGGCACCGGTCCTATCAAGGGCTTTGCTGTTACCCTGGCACTTGGTACCTTGCTGAGTATGTTTACCGCAGTAACCGTTACCAAATTCCTGCTGCGCTTCTTGATTTACAGTAACATCACCAAGAGTCCCTTCCTGTTTGGTGCAAGAGCACCGAAAGCAAAAGAGGAGGTGGCTAAATAATGAAGTTATCTATCGTTAAGCGTTATAAAATTTTCTTCGCTATTACCATCACCTTCCTGATTATCGGTATCGGCTCCATGCTCTTCAAGGGCTTCAACCTGGGCATTGACTTTACCGGTGGCAGTATCATGGATTTGGAATTCAAAAATCCTGTTACCGTTTCTCAGGTACGTGAGGTGCTTAAAGAAAAGGATCTGGGCAATGCTATTATCCAGCTGGAAAGCAGCGACAGCAATGCCAAAAGCTCTAAGGGCGTGCTGATTCGTACCGGCGTTATCAGCGACGAGCAGCGTCAGCAGGTAATGACCGACCTGAAGAGCAAGGTTGGCGACTTTGCTATCCAGCGTGTTGAAAACGTTGGTGCTACTGTCGGCGGCGAGCTGATTCAACAGGCTGTGATGGCGATTGTGCTTTCCTGGTTCCTGATGATTGCTTATATCACCATCCGCTTTGAATTCCGCTTTGCTCTGGCAGCGATTATTGCTTTGATTATCGACGTACTGGTAACCCTAAGCTATTTCTCCCTCTTCCATATGGAGCTTGATTCCTCCTTCGTTGCAGCTTTGCTGACGGTTGTTGGTTATTCTATCAACGGTACCATCGTTATCTTCGACCGTATCCGTGAAAACCTGAAAATCCATCGCCGCAGCGAAAGCATGACGGAAATGGTAGACAACAGTATCTGGCAGACCATGGGACGCAGTATCTATACTGTAGGTACCTCTCTGTTCGCTGTTGTATCTATCTTCATCTGGGGCGGTGAAACTATCCGCAACTTCTCCTTTGCTATGCTGGTAGGCTTCTCCAGTGGTGCTTATACCTCCACCTTCCTCGCAGGTCCGTTATGGATGATGCTGCGTAAGCTGAAACCCGGCAGAGATTAAAATTAAAACTATAGCCTGTGTGCATTAGGAAAAATGAATGCCGCAGGCTATTTTTCTTGTTTTTGACGGCTGAAAAAGCTACAATAATAGGTGATATTGCAAGAGAAGCTTTTGTTTTTATCGGTACTGTTAAGGAGAACTGGAATGATTTATATTTTGAAATTTATCGCAGCCTTTTTGCTACCTCCGGGTTTGTTTGTGCTGCTGGGAATCATACTGAGTGTTTATTTGTGGCGGCGGCGGCAAAACATCGGCCGTTTTGCTTTCAGCTTAAGCGCTTTTTTGACGCTGCTGTTATATTTCAGCTCTACCTTATTGGGAGCAAAGCTGCTGGGACAGCCGTTGGAGAACCGTTATATTCAGCAGCAGCCTTACGCTGCGCAAGTGATAGTTGTTCTTGGCGGCGGCAGCGTCGGTTCCGCACCGGACGGCACTGAGCGCGGAGGCCTGATGTCCGCCGGAGCGGCGCGCCTGCTGACGGCAGCACGCCTGGCAAAGCAGCATTCGCTGCCGGTGCTCATCAGCGGCGGGCAGGTGTTCAGGGACGGCGTGAGCGAGGCGCTTGTCGCCGAGCGTATTCTGCTGCAGCTGGGGCTGCCGCACGAGCAGATTATTGTTGAAACGCGGGCCAGAACAACGAAGGAAAATGCTGCCTATACTGCCATGCACTGCCGTGAGCGTGGCTACCAAAGCGTGCTGCTGCTGACAAGTGCGCTGCATATGCCTCGCAGCATGCAGTTCTTTGAACGTTATTTAGGTGAGCAGGGCGTAAAGGTTGCCGCCTATCCCTGTGATTACACACTCAATCCGCAGGGCAAGTTTAACCCGCGTTGGCTGGTGCCTCAGCTGCAGGCCTTTGACGTTACCTGTATGGCTTTGCATGAATATGTGGGGATGGCCGGTGCCTTTTTACAGCGTTAATTTGCAGCGGCAAGCTGACTTCGACCGGCTAATTTGCATAATTTCCGCCTTTTTTGTATAATAAGTAACAGATAGAAACAAATATTATTTTTGGGTGGGTTATATTATGAAAAAAATTCTGTTCTTAGTTTGCCTGCTGCTTTGTCTGCTGCTTGCCGGCTGCGGACCGCAGGAGAAGAATACCTCTGGCAGCGGTAAGGTTTTGTACACAGTGACGGATGCAACTGGCACTAAGCTGAGCTTCAGCGAAAAGCCGCAGCGTATTGTGAGCCTGAACGTATCTGCCGACGAAATTTTGCTGGATATGGTTGACAGTAAGCGCTTGGCAGCCTTGTCGCTGCTGGCCGATGATCCCGGTATCTGCAGTGCCGGTGACAAGGTGAAATCCGTCAAGGGCAGAGCGCAGGGAAGCAACCTGGAAAGTGTGCTGGCCATGCAGCCTGATCTTGTTATTATCCCGGATTATACTGTGGAGCCGATTCAGGGACTGCGCAGCGCGGGACTCAAGGTTTATGTGTGCCATACGCCGAATAATGTGCAGGATATCTTTAAGTTTATCAGGGAAATCGGCTCTGCCGTAGGCGAAGAAGCCAAGGGTGAGGCGATGGCCAAAAACATGGAAGCGCAGCTGGAGGCTGTGCGTAAGCAGGCGCTGCAGGCTGCAGGCGATAAGCCACTTAATGTGCTGGCACTTTCCTTTACCGGACCGCTGGGCATGAGGGGCACCTTCAGCGGCCTGTGCTATTATGCAGGCGTGCATAACGTGCTTGATGGCATGGATATTCCGTATCAGAGCAACCTGTCGGAGGAAAAAATGCTGGAGCTTAATCCGGAGCTGATTATTACGCCGAGCTGGGATTACAGTAAAAAAGGCGACCCGGAGCAATTCCGTCAGCGCATTTTACAAAATCCGGCCTATAAGAGCATTAAGGCTGTAAAGAACGGCCGTGTGCAAAGTTTGCATGATAATTATTTATACAGTACTTCGCAATATACAGTTAAGGCGGTGCAGGAATTGGCACATGCCGCTTATGGAATTTAGTTAGGAGATGCAGTGGCAATGAGACTAGTCAAAACAATTGGTCTGACACTTTTATTGGCAGCGGGAATGCAGCTGTGCGCTGCGGCCAAGGAGCAGGAAGCGTTTTATACAGGTGAAAAAATTAAGGGATATGATAAGGGCAGCTTTGTAGTTTTGGAGGCCGATGATATTAACTTCCGCAGTGCCGCTGAGGACGGCAATGTTTTAAAGGTACTGCCGCATCATTCGCTGCTGCGTGTTATCCGCCAAAGCGGTGACTGGCTGGAGGCCGAATCGGACGGTGTGGACGGCTTTATCTACGCGCCCTATACCGTTGCCGGAAGCAGGGACGAGCTGACGCAGGAGGATTTTGCTCTTGGCTATGCCGCACTCGGACAGAAGTTTGACGAGCAGAAGGCCGAGGAGCGCCTTGGTGCCGTCAAGCAGGAGAAAATAGATAAAAAGCGTAAGCAGATAAACTATACATTTGAGGGCGCCGTAATCAGTGTTGCCCGAAAAAAACAGGCAGTAGATGCAATCCGTGTTGTTGATCCCAAGTATATCACGATGCGCGGCGTAAGCATCGGGGACAGTGCCGGCAGAGCTGTAGGACAGTACGGCCTGCCTGATGCGGTTGTTTATGCTGCCGATAATACCACCTACGAATATTTTTGGGAGGACGACAAGGAGCAGCCGCTGCGTTTTGCGCTGGAGGTTGACAAGCAGAGCCGTGTGACAGCCTTTATTTTGGAGAAGCTGAAGAAAAAATAGCAGTCTGCTGTCAGTCTTTGTGAAATAGGTAAAATTAAGCCTTAAATGAGTATGTATACACTAAAAATCCTGCCGCATAAGCAGGATTTTTTTATATGCTGGCAGAATTATAACAGTTATAATATATTAAAATTTATACTAAAGGAGTTGAGCTGAATGCCGTTTTTAATCTTAGTTATAATTATTTGTATGATAGTAGCATTGTTTGCCGTGCAGAATGCGGTAGCAGTATCCTTGAACTTTGTTTTCTGGAGCTTCAGCGCCTCACTGGTGCTGGTAATTCTCGGTGCGTTTTTAATGGGCGTGCTGGTTGCCACCTGCTTTTTGCTGACGATGAAGGCCAAGCATTATCTGAAGGATAAAAAGATGCGTGAGGAAATGCAGCAGCTGCAGGCAGAAAACAAACGCCTGCAGGAGCGCGTTGCCATGCTGCAGCATACCCAGCTGCTGCACAACGAGGCAGCACAGGCCGAGGCTGTAAAAAAGGCAGAGCCGGCTGCAGCAGACAAGACTGCTGTCGAGAGCGGTAGCCGCCAATGATGCACAAGGAACGAATTTGGGATATAAAAGAATATAACAGTCAGAAGGCAGACTATTTGGCGGAGGAGCTGAATATTTCGCCGATGGTCACCGGTATTTTATTGGAGCGCGGTCTGCAGGATGCAGCTTCGATGCGTGATTTTCTCTACGGCAGCGCTGCTCCCTTTCATGATCCGTTTTTGCTGAAGGATATGCAGCGCTCGGTTGAGCGTATAGAGCGGGCCTTGGCGGCGGGAGAGCAGATTACGGTTTACGGCGACTATGATGTGGACGGAATCAGTGCTTCCTCCTTGCTGTACCTGTATCTGAAGCAGCGCGGCGGCAGGGTTGCCACCTACATCCCGCAGCGTAAAAGCGAAGGCTACGGCCTGAATGACGAAGCGTTGAAAAATATTGCGGAAAAGGGTACAACGCTGGTGATTAGCGTGGACTGCGGCATCAGCGGCCTGCACGAGGTAGCCAATGCGCCGAAGTCTCTGGATATTATTATTACGGACCACCATACGGTGCCTGAGGTTCTGCCTCCTGCCTACGCAATTATCAACGCCAAGCAGCGTGACTGCGGCTATCCGTTTAAGCATTTGAGCGGTGTAGGCATTGCCTTCAAGCTGTGTCAGGCGCTGGAGCAGCGCGAGCCGGGAAGGCTGCCGAAGTGGCAGGAACTTACAGAGCTGGCGGCACTGGGAACGGTAGCGGATATTGTGCCGCTAATAGGCGAAAACCGCGAGCTGGTGCGCCGTGGCCTGAAGGCTATGGAAACAACGAAGCTGGTTGGCCTGCGTGCTTTGATTAAGGCCAGCGGCTGTCCGGAAACGGGAATTGCTTCCGATAACATCGGCTTTG
>ENA-OPMP01000581-OPMP01000581.1-human-gut-metagenome-genome-assembly--contig:-NODE-581-length-18199-cov-2.473876_pt1 | contig 18199 bp, 15 predicted proteins | sample MGYA00241527_ERZ501751 | MGnify/ENA primary metagenome ERZ501751 (study PRJEB25962, sample SAMEA2042647) | human gut metagenome | biome: human gut; feature: human-associated habitat; material: faeces... | reverse complement strand
TGTCGATGGTTCGAACGAACCGGATGTGTCATTTAAGACACCGGGCAAGATTGCGGCAGGAGAATCGTACGCGAAAGTAAGTGCACATGAACGGGAGCACGTGGCGAATGCGATTCAGAAAAGCAGCAAGCCGGGTGCAAAGCTGATATCGGCGAATGTAACATTGAAGATGGGGGTCTGTCCGGAATGCGGCAGAACGTATGTTGCAGGTGGAGAGACGACGACACAGATCCAGTATTCAGAGAGTAATCCATACGAGAAGAACCGGAAACAGGCGGAAGCCGGATTTCTGATCGGGAACAACTTTGATGCTATTTCTTAGACCAGCATTTGACGTTGCGCTTTCGATTGCGCTTCGTGTCTGATTTGTATCGGATTTCACATAACGAATTTAAATATTGCAGATAATGCTTCTGGGAATCCATGGATTCTTCCGGGAAAAGTGGAAGCAGGAGCTTCACGGGATTTTGCTTATAGAAGATGCAAAGCTTAATAAAAAATTCCATCGTTGGCTTTCGGTAGTCCGCTTCCAGATGACAATACGATGAACGTGAGATGCCGGTCGATGCGGCTATTTCTTTCTGGGTGTAACCGGAGTGGAGTCGGAGACGAATGAGCATAGCTCCAAAGGTGGTTGTGTCTGACATGATAGATCCTCGCTTTCTGGATAAAATTGAAAATTGGAATGAAATAATTTGGAAGCAGCCGCTTCCAGAAAAATAGAAAAGAAATCATATTCGAGAAGCAGTGTAAGTTCAGCCAGAACATCGACTGGCGGCGCACATCTTCCCGTTTCATAGTTACTGTAGGCTTGTCTTGTAATATTGAGTCGTTTGGAAATGTCGGTTTGATTGAGATGTTTTTGACGACGCGAAATTTTTAGACGAGGCCCGAATTCTTTTGGAATCATAGAATGTACCTCCATGGGCATTATGTTAACAGAAAAAGAAAAAAATACAAGCAGAAAAAATAAGATTGGCACATATTCACAAGTGAGACTGTGAATACTGCACAAAATAGGAGAAGGAGACAAAACATGAGTAAAGCAGATGATTTGTTCATTGCGATGTGTAAGGATATTATTGAGAACGGTTACGATACGAAGGGCGAAAAGGTGCGTCCGAAATGGGAGGATGGGACTTCGGCATATACGATCAAACGGTTTGGTGTTGTAAACCGATATAATCTGGCGGAGGAATTTCCGGCGATCACACTTCGAAAAACTTATATCAAATCCGCAATTGATGAATTGCTCTGGATCTGGCAGAAAAAATCAAATAACGTCCATGACCTGCACAGCCATATCTGGGACGCGTGGGCAGACGAAGATGGTTCGATCGGCAAGGCGTATGGTTACCAGCTCGGTGTGAAGCACAAATACAAAGAGGGTATGATGGATCAGGTCGATCGTGTGATCTATGATCTGAAGAATAATCCATACAGCCGCCGTATTATGACGAACATTTATGTGCATCAGGATCTGTCTGAGATGAACCTGTATCCGTGTGCGTACAGCGTGACGTTCAATGTCACAGGCAACAAATTAAATGCAATCTTAAATCAGCGTTCGCAGGATGTGCTTGCAGCGAATAACTGGAATGTCGTACAGTATGCGGCACTTGTGTATATGATGGCACAGGTAACTGGATTTGAACCGGGAGAGCTGGTACATGTGATCGCGGATGCACACATCTATGACAGACACATTCCGATCGTGGAAGAGCTGATCAGCCGGCCGACGTATCCGGCGCCGAAAGTAACACTCAATCCAGATGTCAAAGATTTTTATGATTTTACGGTTGATGATTTTACAATCGAAGATTATCAGACCGGACCACAGATCAAGAACATACCAATAGCGGTTTAGAGCGAAATATTTGGAGGGTAATATGGACTTAATAGTAGCAGTAGATAACAACTGGGCGATTGGAAACAAGGGCGATCTGCTCGTATCAATACCAGAGGATCACAAATTCTTCCGACAGACGACAATGGGAAATGTCGTTGTACTTGGAAGGAAGACACTGGCAGGATTCCCGAATGGCCTGCCGCTTGCGGGAAGAGATAATATCATTTTATCGACTGATCCGAATTATACCGTGCGAGGGGGTACGGTTGTTCACTCGAAAGAAGAACTGTTCGAGGAACTGAAAAAATATGAGGATAAGGAAATTTTTGTAATCGGTGGCGGACAGATCTACGAGATGCTGCTTCCGTATTGCAAATATGCGCATGTGACGAAGATCAACTATGATTATGCAGCGGATACACATTTCCCGAATCTGGATGAACTGGAGAACTGGGAAATGATCGCGGACAGCGATGAGCATACCTATTTTGATTTGGAGTTTTATTTCCACAAATATGAGAATAAAAATCCATTAGCATTTTAGAAATTTGGTGATTTTTGCATAAAATGCACAAAATAATTGATGAAAATGTTATAAATCATACAAAAAGTCTTTCAAATATGACGGAAGTATGGTATCATTTAAGGTAAATTTGAGCGATTATTTTTATTTTGGGAGGGTAATAAAAATGACAGAAGTAATGTTGACGTCCGGACAGGGCTTTGAGGGTTACGAAATCGTAGAGTATTTGGGATTTGTAAATGTACAGTCGGTACTTAGCTCGAACTTTTTCAAGGGGTTTGCAGCCGGTGTGAGTGAGATGTCAGATTCCGAGAGTGAGAAGCTGACAGGCAAGCTGGAGCAGGTAAATGAGACAGCACTGAAGCGTCTGCAGACAATCGCAGCAAGAAAGAAAGCGGATGCGGTAATTGGCGTGGAACTGAATTATACACAGTTTGCAAGCTATTCCGTAGGAACGATCGCTTCTGGTACAGCTGTTCGCCTGAAGAAGAAGCCAGAGGAGAATCCAGTTACAGAAAAATCTCTGTATGTCAGCAACTACTATAATCGTCTGGTGCCAAGACCGGTACGTGTATGGTTACGTGGTTCTAAGAATGGGGTAACAATTTCTACAGATTTCTTTAATTATAACAAAGATGATATTCGTGCAATCCGTGCAGACGTCGAGCTGACAAACCTGTATGAAGAACGATTGCTGTTAAAGGATCTGGATTTTGTATTTGAGAAAGGAAATGTTTCTCTGATCGAATCCAAGGATATGGAGTGTAAGCTTCCTGCAAAGGATATTCTGCTTTTGAAGGATGCAAAGGTACGCATCTCCAAATATGTGACAAGCCGTGGTGTATTCGCGTGCAACGACCAGCCAATCGATGTCAGCATGCCGTTACATAGATTATCTGCACTTAAAGAGAAACGTGGTATTGATGCAGTCGAGAAGTATCGTACCGATGGCATGATCTGGACATGTAACTGTGGTTATGTAAACGAGGCTGGTGCAGATGAATGTCTGATCTGTGGACGTAAGCAGGAAGACATGAAGAGTACATCGAAGTTCAATCCAGATGAGATGCTTGCAAAGATGCAGACGAAGGAATATGTCATTGAACTGAAGGATGTATTGATGGAATACATCAAGGATATTGATAGCGAGTACAGAATGGAACTTTTGGAGATTATGGAGTCAGGATTGCAGTATGAAAAGACAAGAGGCAACATGAAAGACACCGTAATCGAGAAGGTAGAAAAGGTCTTTGAAGGACACTAAGTAAAATGAAACTGGCAGAGGTGACAGGGCATGGGCGCAGGACTCAGCATGGCGAGTGTAAATAAAATTAAAGAGTTGGCGAATTCCAGAGAATATAGTCTGGCACTTGAGTTAGTGGAACATCAGGATTTGACAAAATCCCTGAACCCACAGTTCCTGAGACTGTGTGGAGAGATTTACATAAAAAATGATAGATATAAGGATGCCAGACGATGTCTGATCATGGCGCATCGTCTGGGACCGGAATCGAAGCGAGTTTTGTATACGTTTGTGGAGCTGTATTTGCGGATGGGATATTTCCAGCTGGCAAAGACGTATTACGATATGTATATGTTTGATGCCAATGCATATGACAGCCGGGACATGGAATATGTCTGGAATAAGCATGAACATGCGGACGATTACAAGACGCTGGAACCATTGATTGCCGGGTATGCACACAATCTGGACTATGACTGGAGCTTTGAGTTATATCTGCTTTACAAGAAAGAGGAAAAACAGAACGAGGCGGCGACGCTGGCTGAGTTATATCATGCATCGTTCAAGAATTCCGATAACAGCCAGATTATATTGGATATCGAAGCTGGAAAAGTAAAGGTAGATACATATTTCGATATATATGCGGACACTGAAGCTGTAGATGATGATCCAGATATGGAGGCACTTCGTGCAGAAGAACAGGAGCTGCTTGCAGCCGATGATTTGCGGATGCATCCGAAAGAGGCAGAGATCACGATCATGTATGAGGATTCATATACACCTGCCGGTTCGGAGAAGAAAGTGCAGAAGATGCTCAAAAAGCAGGAACGCGAAGAGCAACGGAAAGAAAAGAAACTGCTGAAAAAACAAAAGCAGCAGGAAAAGGCAGAAGCTGCGGCAGCGGCGGAAGCTGAGAAGGCGGAGACGGAAGTGGAATCTGCTACCGAAGAAAAAAAGGATACCGAAGCGGAAGCACCTGAGATAGTTGCGGATGAGACAGAACAGAAGACGTCTGAGGAAACAACTGTGACAGAACAAGAAACAGCAGAGAAAGCATCTGTGACAGAAACATCAGAACAAAAAACGGCAGAGGAAGCGTCTGAGACAGAAGCGGAAGAACCGGAAAAAGAAAAAAAGAAGGGATTTTTCCAGAGACGGAAGAGAAAGAAACACGAGGAAGAATCTGAGACAACGGATGCTGATATAGAAGAAACAAAAGAAGTAACATCGGAATCGGAAGATGTAAAACCATCGGAAGAGCCGAAAGAATCAAATAGTGACATTTCATCAGAGATTGCAGAGACAACAGGGCAGGCGGAAGATATGAGACATGGAAAAGGGACAATTGCAAAAGATGTAGTCGTAGTAGATGAAGATGATGGTTTTGAAGCAGAAGCGGATACGATTGAGGAACTTGCATCCAAGGAACATGTGACGCAGGAGACCGAGACGAAGGAAGCAGAAGTGACAACAGCCAAGAAAACGACGTTTGAATTCCAGACAGTGGAACTGGCGCCGGAAGATTTTGAGGAAGAATATGAGGTTGACGATTTCTCTGAAACTGTGGATGATGAATTCGGAGAGATGAAGATGCCGGAACCGAAACCTGAGATTGAAGAAACTGTGGAGGAAGAACCGGAGACAGAACTGGAGATTGAAGAGACTGTCGAAGAAGAACCGGAAATCGAAGAGAGAGCAGAAGAAACTGTCGAAGAAGAACCGGAGGTTGAGGAAGAGATCGAGGAGCCAGAGGTTGTAGAACCGGAGCCAGAGATTGAAGCCGAACCAGAACCGGAAATCGAAGAGACGGTGGAAGAAGCTGTGAAAGAAGAACCGGAGGCAGAACTGGAGATTGAAGAGACTGTCGAAGAGGAACCAGAGGCAGAGGAAGAAATCGAGGAGCCGGAGGTCGTAGAACCAGAGCCAGAGGTGGAAGCCGAGCCAGAACTGGAGATCGAAGAGACTGTCGAAGAAGAACCGGAGGTTGAGGTAGAAATTGAGGAGCCAGAGATTGTAGAACCGGAGCCAGAGGTGGAATCCGAGTCAGAACCGGAGATCGAGGAGACAGTAGTAGAAGAAGCTGTTGAAGAAGAACCAGAGACAGAGGAAGAAATCGAGGAGCTGGAGGAAGAACCGAAAGAGGAATTCCACGTAGCTCCGTTTACAACGAAACCGGAAAAAAAGAAGTTGGACTTCCCGGTATTCAAGTCATCGTTATTCCCGGATTATCACAAAGAAGTGAAAATCGTTGAGAACAATTTCAACGAGATCATGGAAGAAGCGCAGGATAAGATGACGGAGAACATGCAGAAGGAAGAGCAGATGCAGAGAGAGGCGGAAGCATTGCTTGCATCCCTTGGTATCAGCATGGATGCGATTCCAACAACACCAAAGGCTGAGGTGAAAGAGGAACAGCCGGTACAAAAAGGACCTTCACGAGATGAGTTAAAAGCATCTTTGAAGATAGATTCTGTTAAGAAGAATTTGCTAAAACGTGTAAAAGAATACAGATAATTCTTGACGAGAAGATATGACCGAGAGAAGGTATGACTGAAAGGAGGCAATGGGAGTGGCTATTGATCAAAGAGAAGCATTGATTGCTGCAGTAAGAGCACAGGTAGAAAAAGAGAAGGCTGCCAAGGCTGCAAAACTGAAAAAAGAGCAGGAAGCAATGCAATTGTCTGGAGCTGCAGATGCGGGAGAAGCTGCTGCAGACCACAATAAGCCAAAATACAAAACTCTGTCAGCAGAAGAACTTGCGAAAATCGAAGAGAAGAAGCGTCGTAAGAAAGCTGCAGAACTTGGTATTAAATTGGAGGACGAGGAACCAGAAGAGGTACCTGCAAAGGCAGCAGAACCTGCGAAGGAAGAGCCAAAGAAGGCAAGTGATGAAGGACTTGGCATGAGTGTTGGCATTCAGGCAGATAAGTCTGGAAAATCCTTAGATAAGCCGGCTGGCGGCGGACTTGGAACACCAGTAGGTGGCGGACTGTCAGGTGGCAAGACAGAGAGCAAAGGACTTGGAGGACTGGGCGGTAGCCTTGGAGCTACAGAGCCATCTGGAGGGCTTGGCCTCAATATTGACATGGGTAACAAGCAGGAAGAGAAAGCACCTGAGAAGAAAAAGGACCAGGATGATGAAAAAGCAAGATTGCGTCCTACAAAATTATCCGGTGGCAGTGGCGATGTAAAGGTAATCAATGGGGATGATGCAGAAGAGGAAGCATCCTTTACAAAACAGGGAAATACAACGATTATTTCCGATGGTGTAGAGTGGAAAGCACAGGAGAACAAAGCATCCAAGGATGATGCAGATGATATCATCAGCATTGTGCCAAACCGGAGTACTCCAACCAATGATGTGAAGAGTATGTACGATCTTGGCGATGAGGATGAGGATGCTCTGGGTGCAGAGATATCAAAGCTTGCGCAGTATGGCGATGCTGAGAATAAGGCAGAGGAAGAAAAGAAAAAGGCGCAGGAAGAAATGGCGAAGAAGGCAGCGGAGGCAGAGGCAGCCAAGAAGAAGGCGGCTATTGAGGAAGCTGAGCGGAAAGAAGAAGCCAGAAGAAAGAAACTGAAAGAGGCAGAAGAAAAGGCAGCTGCACAGGAGCGTAGAATCGCAGAAGCAGCAGCCAGACAGCGTGCAGCTGCAGCCGCTGAGAAACGTGCAGCCGAGGAGGCACGCCTCAAGGCAGAAGAGGAAGAAAAACGTAAGAAAGCGGAAGAGGCACGTCTGAAAGCAGCCGAGGAAGCCCGCAAGAAGGCTGAGGAAGAGGCAAGAGCCAAGGCAAAGCAGGAAGCTTTGAAGAAGGCGGAAGAGGCAAAGAAGAAAGCCGAAGAAGCAAAGCGTATCTTAGAACAGGCACAGAAGGCAGAAGAAGAAGCAACAAAGCGTGCAGAAGAGAATCGGAAGCGTGCTGAGGAAGAAGCCAAGAAGAAAGCCGAAGCAGAAGCCCGTAAGAAGGCTGAGGAAGAAGCAAAGAAAGCAGCCGAAGAAGCCCGTAAGAAAGCCGAAGAGGCTATGCGTATCTTAGAAGAAGCAAAGAAGGCGGAAGAGGCAGCACTAAAGGCAGCTGAGGAAGCTCGTAAGAAGGCAGAGGCAGATGCAAAGAAGGCAGCGGAAGAAGCCGCAAAGGCAAAGGCTGAGGAAGAGAAACGCAAGAAGGCTGAAGAAGAAGCAAAGAAGAAGGCAGAGGCGGAAGCAAAGAAGAAAGCCGAAGAGGAAGCAAAGAAGAAGGCAGCGGAAGAACTTGCTGCAAAGGCAGAAGAAGAGGCTCGCAAGAAGGCAGCCGAGGAAGCTGCAAAGGCAGAGGCGGAAGCAAAGGCGAAGGCTGAGGAAGCCCGCAAGATCTTAGAGGCTGCAAAGAAGGCCGAAGAGGAAGCGCTGAAGGCGGCAGAGCAGGCAGACAGCATTCAGATCGACCTGACACAGCCAGCGGAGGAAGGAAAACTTCCACTTGCTGCATCTTACCTTGAAAAGTATACAAAGATGGAGAAATCCGGAAAGAGTCTCGTGGATACATTCAATGCCATTACTGTTGATCAGGAGAATCGTAACGTATGTATGATGGGTGATCACGGATTTGGTCTGACCAGTGTCGGAGAAGATTTCGCGAGAAGCTTCTACGATATGGGAATCTGCAAGGCGAAGACGATCGCGAAGATCAAGGCACAGGCATTGAACAAGGTTAAACTTGCAGATGCAATGTCAAAGCTTGCCGGTGGATGTATGGTTGTTGAAAATGCAGGTCTGATCGCACCAGATAAGATGACAGAGCTGATGAAACTTACAGCCAAGGATGTAAACGATGTTGTTGTGATTCTGACAGGTGCGACTGAGTCTATCAACCGCTTGTTTGGAGCGACTGGAGATGCCAAGGATAAGTTTACACACCAGATCAATATGGAAGGCATTTCTACACAGGATATGCTTGCGATTGCAAAGGGATATTTCAAACAGCAGGGCTTTAAGACAGATGATTCTGTAGAAGGCACTGTAAAGAATCTCCTGATGGCAATGGAGTCTGGAAATATCGATCGTATGCTCAAGGCTTGCGATGAGGCAATGCTCAAATGTGACGATCGTGAGAAGGCAAAAGGTTCCAGCCGGAAATATTTACTAAGTGAAGATTTTAAATAATCGTTGAAAAAATCAGAGCCGATGCTTATAATTTAAGCATCGGCTTTTTACGTGATAAGCCAATAGACGGGATGATAAATAAGAAACCAGAAGATAAGAGGTATAAAACGTGGTAAATATAGATATCGGTATAGACCTTGGAACATCGAATACGGTCATATACATAAAAGACAAAGGAATCGTAGTCAACCAGCCATCGGTGGTTGCATATGAGGCTAAAAGTAAAAAGATCATTGCGGTTGGAAATAAAGCCAAAAAGATGCTTGGAAAGACACCGGAGGATATTGAGGTGACACGTCCGATCCGGAATGGTGTTATCTCCGATTATATTATGACGGAGCGTATGCTCAAGATCTATGTGAAGTCAGCGATTGCAAAACGAAAGATCTGGGGCAAACCAAACATCTGCGTCTGTGTGCCAAGTGGTGTCACGGACGTACAGCGGCGTGCAGCGTGTGATGCAGTATACCGTACCGGTGCAAAGAATGTGTATGTGCTTGAGGAACCATTTGCGGCAGCCATCGGTGCAGGTGTGGATATTGAGTCGGCAGTTGGTGCGATGGTTGTGGATATCGGTGCGGGAACGACGGATATTGCAATCGTAGCAAGAGGCGGTGTGCAGCATAGCAGTTCCATCAAGATTGGTGGCGATGATTTCGATGAGGCAATCATCCGTTATATGCGGAAACGTCATAATGTGCTGCTGGGCGAAAGCTCTGCCGAACAGTTGAAGAAGGACATTGGTTCTGTGTATCCGCGGGAACAGGATGCGATCGGGTATGCACGTGGAAAGGAACTGGTGCGCGGACTTCCAACGAAGATGGCAGTCAAATCCTCTGAGATGATCGAGGCGTGTCAGGAGGAGACAGATCAGATCTTGGATTCCGTTCGGGAGATGTTGGAGGCGGCACCACCGGAACTGGTTTCCGATATATCCGAGCATGGTATTATCCTTGCCGGAGGCGGAAGCAAGATATTTGGTATGGACAAGCTTATTATGGATAAGATTGGTGTCCCGGTTGTGAACATCAAGAATCCGGATCAGGTTGTTGCGACAGGTGCAGGAACAGCCCATTATTATATCAAGGACGGAAGAACCTTGGAAGAGTAAGAGACAGGATAGAAATACGTGGAAAATAAGAAGAAAACATTGCGTGAACATGGTGTGGAATATACATATGATGAGCGGTTCCTCCCACTCACGCAGAAGGAAATGCAATTAAAGGGCTGGGAACAGCCGGACTTTGTCTATGTGATCGGAGATGCCTATGTGGATCATCCATCTTTTGGACCGGCGATCATCAGCCGTGTGTTAGAGGCACATGGATATAAAGTGGCAATCATTTCACAGCCAGACTGGAAGGATGAAAATTCGATTGCGATTTATGGCAGGCCGAAGCTTGCCTTTTTGGTGTGCGCCGGAAATATGGATTCAATGGTGAACCATTATACTGTTTCCAAGAAAAGACGGCATACAGATGCATACACCCCGGGTGGCGAGATGGGAAAACGACCAGATTATGCGACAATCGTTTACTGCAATCTGATCCGGAAGAAATACAAGGATGCGGCAATTGTGGCAGGCGGTATCGAAGCAAGTCTGCGCCGGCTGGCACATTATGATTACTGGTCCAATAAGTTGAAACATTCGATTCTCGTTGATGCACAGGCGGATATTGTGATCTATGGTATGGGTGAGCATGCCATTGTGGAGATCGCGGATGCGCTGCAAAGCGGCATCGACATCAAAGACTTAAGTTTTATTCATGGAACGGTCTACAAAGCAAGAAATCTGGAACATCTGTATGAAGACTATATTGAGCTTCCGTCGTATGACGCGTTGCAGGAAGACAAATTAAATTACGCGCGAAGCTTTAAAATCCAATATGATAACACAGATCATATCACCGCGAAGATTCTGGTAGAAAAATATAAGGATTATCAATATGTGATCCAGAATCCACCGGCGGAACCACTGATGGAGCAGGAGATGGACGAGGTGTATGCGCTTCCATATACGAAGACCTATCATCCGATTTATGAGGCACAGGGTGGAATCCCTGCGATATCGGAGATCAAATTCTCGCTGGTCAGCAACCGGGGGTGCTTTGGCGGGTGCAGCTTCTGTGCGCTTACATTTCATCAGGGGCGGACATTGCAGACACGCAGTCATGCATCCATTATAGAAGAGGCAAAGGAAATGACGAAAGATCCGGAGTTTAAGGGCTATATCCATGATGTTGGCGGCCCGACGGCGAATTTCCGGCAGCGCGCCTGCAAGAAACAGGAGAAATATGGCGTCTGTGCGAACCGTCAGTGTCTGTTCCCAAAGCCATGTCCGAATCTGATTGTGGATCATTCCGATTATCTGAAATTACTGCGGGAGCTCCGAAGTCTGCCGAAGGTGAAGAAGGTATTTATCCGTTCGGGTATCCGGTTTGATTATCTGATGGCGGACAAGGATGATACATTCTTTCGGGAACTTTGCAAATACCATGTCAGCGGGCAGCTGAAGGTGGCGCCGGAACATATCTCTGACAAGGTACTGATGAAGCTTGGTAAGCCGGAAAATGCAGTCTTTCAGGCATTTTGCAAGAAATACAAACGGATCAATGAGGAACTTGGATTGAAGCAGTATATGGTACCATATCTCATGTCGTCACATCCGGGTTCCACTCTGAAAGAAGCGGTGGAACTGGCGGAATATCTGCGGGATCTGGGTTATATGCCAGAACAGGTGCAGGATTTCTATCCGACACCTTCGACGATATCAACCTGCATGTATTACACTGGCGTGGATCCGCGGACGATGGAGAAGGTATATGTGCCAAATTCTCCACATGAAAAGGCGATGCAGCGTGCACTGATCCAGTACCGGAATCCGGATAATTACGATCTGGTGCATGAGGCACTTGTGAAAGCAGGACGGACGGATCTGATCGGGTTCGATAAGAACTGTCTGATCAAACCGCGGAAGATGAAGAATGCTGCAAATGAGAAAAAATCTCAATATGGCGCATCGAATAAACAATCTGGAAATCGTTCGAATGTGCAACATAAAAATTCTGCACAGAAGCAGGGGCAAAACCAGAAGCAGCAAATGAATACAAAAAACAAAAAAAGTATACGCAATGTACATAAAAAGAAACAAAAGTAAAGGTTTCTTTTATTGCGAAACCATGGAAATTATGATATTATCTATCTAGGCGTGTCGACATATGCATGATCGGCACAGATAGAAACAATAAAACGAAATGGAGGAAATTTTCAACATGGCAAAGAAAGTAGTTTTAGCTGGCGCATGTCGTACAGCAATCGGTACTATGGGTGGTGCACTTTCAACAACACCAGCACCAGTGTTAGGTTCTATCGTAATCAAGGAGGCTCTGAACAGAGCAGGCGTTCCTGCAGATCAGGTCGATCATGTATATATGGGTTGCGTAATCCAGGCAGGTCTTGGACAGAACGTAGCTCGTCAGGCATCTCTGAAGGCTGGACTTCCTATCGAGACACCTGCTGTTACTGTAAACGTAGTTTGTGGTTCTGGTCTGAACTGTGTTAACATGGCAGCTCAGATGATTCAGGCTGGCGATGCTGACATCGTTGTAGCAGGTGGTATGGAGAACATGTCTATGGCTCCTTACGCAGCTATGAACGCTCGTTTTGGTTACAGAATGAACAATGGCAAGCTCGTTGATACAATGGTAAACGATGCTCTTTGGGATGCATTCAATGATTACCACATGATCAAGACAGCTGATAACATCTGTGAGCAGTGGGGTCTGACTCGTGAAGAGCTTGATGCATTTGCAGCAAACAGCCAGCAGAAGGCAGCAGCAGCTCAGGAGTCTGGTGCATTTGACGCAGAGATCGTTCCAGTTATGGTTAAGAAGAAGAAAGAGACGATCGAGTTCAAGAAGGATGAGGGTCCTCGTCCTGGAACAACTGTTGAGACTCTGGCTAAGCTTCGTACAATCAACCCAGGCGGATTCGTTACAGCTGGTAACGCTTCTGGTATCAACGATGGTGCAGCAGCAATCGTTGTTATGTCTGAGGAGAAGGCTAAGGAGCTTGGTGTTAAGCCTATGGCTACATTCGTTGCAGGTGCACTTGCAGGTGTTGATCCTTCAATCATGGGTATCGGACCTGTTGCTGCAACAAAGAAGGTTATGGCTAAGACAGGCATGAAGATCGAAGATTTCGATATCATCGAGGCAAATGAGGCATTCGCTGCACAGTCAGTCGCAGTTGGTAAGGATCTTGGTATTGATACAGAGAAGCAGCTTAATCCAAACGGTGGTGCAATCGCACTTGGTCATCCGGTTGGAGCTTCCGGATGCCGTATCCTTGTTACATTGCTTCATGAGATGCAGGCAAGAGGCGCTAAGACAGGTCTTGCTACACTGTGTATCGGTGGTGGTATGGGCTGCTCTACAATCGTTAAGATTGAGGACTAATTGAGCCGCGTAACATACTTGGATAGAGTTTAAGGAGATTAAGATGGAATTTATTACTTATGAGCAGGAAGGCTTTGTAGGCGTTGTAACGATCAACAGACCAAAGGCTTTGAATGCGTTGAATAGTCAGGTGTTGGATGAGCTTGAGGCTACATTCGATGCAATCGATCTGGATACAACAAGAGCCGTAGTTCTTACAGGCGCCGGCGAGAAGTCATTTGTTGCAGGTGCTGATATCGGAGAGATGTCTACACTTACAAAGGCTGAGGGCGAAGCATTCGGTAAGAAGGGAAATGATGTATTCCGTAAGATCGAGACATTCCCAATCCCGGTAATCGCTGCAATCAACGGATTTGCACTTGGCGGTGGTTGTGAGATTTCTATGAGCTGTGACATCCGTATCTGTTCTGAGAATGCGGTATTCGGTCAGCCGGAGGCAGGTCTTGGTATCACACCTGGATTTGGTGGAACACAGAGACTCGCTCGTCTGGTAGGTGCTGGTATGGCAAAGCAGATGATCTACACAGCAAGAAATATTAAGGCTGATGAGGCATACAGAATCGGTCTTGTAAACGCTGTATATCCATTGGAAGAGCTTCTTCCGGCAGCGAAGAAGATGGCAGCAGGCATCGCAGCAAATGCTCCGATCGCTGTCAGAAACTGCAAGAAGGCAATCAATGATGGTCTTCAGGTAGATATGGATACAGCAATTGTAATCGAAGAGAAGCTCTTCGGTGACTGCTTCGAGACAGAAGACCAGAAGGCTGGCATGGGCAACTTCCTTGAGAAAGACAAGGAGAAGAAGTTAAAGGTTGTTCCATTCCAGAACAAATAATAAAAGTAATTAAAATTTTAAGGAGGAAATAAACATGAAGGTTGGCATTATTGGTGCTGGTACCATGGGACAGGGCATTGCAAAGGCATTTGCTATGGTTGATGGCTACGAAGTTGCACTTTGCGACATCAAGCAGGAGTGGGCTGAAGGCGGAAAGGATAAGATCGCGAAAGGCTACGCTAGACTTGTAGAAAAAGGAAAGATGACACAGGAGAAGGTAGATGCGATTCTTGCAAGCATCACACCTGGTCTGAAGGAAAATCTCTGTGCAGACTGCGATCTGATCGTAGAAGCTGCATTTGAGGATATGGGAGTTAAGAAGACAACATTTGCTGAGCTTGACAAGATTGCAAAGCCAGAGTGTATCTTCGCTTCTAATACATCTTCACTTTCTATCACAGAGATTGGAAATGGTCTTACACGTCCTATGATCGGTATGCATTTCTTCAATCCTGCTGACAGAATGAAACTTGTTGAGGTTATCGCTGGTGTAAATACTCCACAGGAGACAGTTGATAAGATCATCAAGATCTCTGAAGAGATCGGCAAGACACCTGTTCAGGTAAATGAGGCTGCCGGTTTCGTTGTAAACCGTATCCTTATCCCAATGATCAACGAAGCAGCATTCATCAAGATGGAAGGTGTTTCTGATATCGCTGGTATCGATGCAGCTATGAAGCTTGGTGCAAACCACCCAATGGGACCACTTGAGTTAGGTGATTTCGTGGGCCTGGATATCTGCCTTGCAATCATGGATGTTCTGTACAAGGAAACAGGCGACAGCAAGTATCGTGCCTGTCCATTGCTTCGTAAGATGGTACGTGGTGGAAACCTCGGCTGTAAGACAGGCAAGGGCTTCTATGTATACAACGCAGATCGCACAAAGACACCTGTTGACGCTCAGTAATAAGCGTACAATCCCCGCACGTGGCTTTTCAGCCATGTGCGGATGTAATAATCAATCTATTATGGAGGATAGAAAGAATGGATTTCACTTTAGACAAGAAGTATGAAATGGCGCAGACTCTGTTCAAGGATTTTGCGCAGAACGAAGTAAAGCCTCTTGCGCAGGAAATTGATGAGCAGCACAGATTTCCAAGAGAGACTGTAGACAAGATGGCAAAGTATGGTTTCTTAGGAATTCCTGTTTCTAAGGAATTAGGCGGACAGGGCTGTGATATTCTCACATATGTTATGTGTGTAGAAGAGCTTTCTAAGGTTTGTGGTACAACAGGTGTAATCGTATCTGCACATACATCTCTGTGTGTAGACCCGATCGTAACATTTGGTACACCAGAGCAGAAGGCAAAGTATGTTCCGGATCTTGCATCTGGTAAGAAGCTCGGTGCGTTCGGCCTGACAGAGCCAGGTGCCGGTACAGATGCACAGGGACAGCAGACAAAGGCAGTTCTTGATGGTGACGAGTGGGTACTGAATGGTTCTAAGTGCTTCATTACAAACGGTAAGGAAGCTGACGTATATATCGTTATCGCTGTTACAGGTATCATCGAGAAGCGTGGCAGAAAGATGAAAGAGATTTCTGCATTTATCGTAGAGAAGGGAACACCTGGATTTACATTTGGTACAAAGGAAAACAAGATGGGTATCTGTGGTTCTTCTACATATGAGTTGATCTTCACAGACTGCCGTATCCCTAAGGATGCACTTCTTGGACAGAAGGGCAAGGGCTTCAATATCGCTATGCACACACTCGATGGTGGTCGTATCGGTATCGCTGCTCAGGCACTTGGTATCGCTGAGGGCGCTCTTGAGACAACTGTAAACTATGTAAAGGAAAGAAAGCAGTTTGGTAGATCAATTGCCCAGTTCCAGAATACACAGTTTGTACTTGCTGATCTTGCTACAAAGATCGAGGCTGCTAAGCTTCTTGTATACAAGGCTGCAAGAAAGAAAGATGAGTATCAGAGTGGCGCTAAGGTTTCTTACTCTGTAGAGGCTGCTATGGCTAAGCTATATGCTGCTGAGGTTGCTATGGAAGTAACAACAAAGTGTGTACAGCTTCATGGTGGTTATGGTTACATCAAGGAGTATGACGTTGAGCGTATGATGAGAGATGCTAAGATCACAGAGATCTACGAAGGTACTTCAGAAGTACAGCGTATGGTTATCTCAGCAAACTTGTTAAAGTAAGGAGGTACTTATCGTGAAAATTATCGTATGTATTAAGCAGGTACCTGATACAAAGGGTGGCGTACAGTTCAACCCAGATGGTACATTGAATAGAGGAGCAATGCTCACAATTATGAACCCAGATGATAAGGCTGGTCTTGAGGCAGCTCTTAGACTGAAGGATCAGTATGGCGCTGAGGTTACAGTTCTTACAATGGGACTTCCAAAGGCTGCAGATGTTCTTCAGGAAGCAATCGCTATGGGCGCTGACAAGGGTGTTCTTGTAACAGACCGTGTACTTGGTGGTGCTGATACTTGGGCAACATCTACAACAATCGCTGGTGCGATCAGAAAGCTTGACTATGATCTGATCATCACAGGCCGTCAGGCTATCGATGGTGATACAGCTCAGGTTGGTCCTCAGATCGCTGAGCACCTTGGACTTCCAGTTATCTCTTATGCACAGGAGATCAAGGTAGATGGAGACAGCGTAATCGTTAAGCGTCAGTATGATGACGGTTACCATATGGTAAAGGCTCAGATGCCATGTCTTATCACAGCACTTTCTGAATTAAATGATCCAAGATATATGACACCAGGTGGAATCTTCGATGCAGTCAATGCAGAGATCACAACTCTTGGTAGAGCAGATCTTGTAGATGTTGATGATTCAAACATCGGTTTGAATGGTTCTCCAACAAAGATTGCCAGAGCTTCTGACAAGGTTAAGAAGGGTCAGGGAGAGATGGCTCCAGAAGACGCAGATCCAGTAAGCTATATTGTTGGTAAACTGAAGGATAAGCACGTAATTTAATTAAAAAGGAAAAGTGGTGAATAAAATGGGAGCAATGAATGCAGAAGAATTAGCAAAGTACAAGGGCGTATTCGTCTTTGCACAGCAGGTAGATAATGTATTAAGCGGAATCTCTTTCGAGCTTGTTGGCGAAGGAAAGAGACTTGCAGAGAAGTTAGGCACAGAAGTAACAGCAGTATTGGTTGGTTCTGATGTTTCAGGACTTGTAGACGAGCTTGCTGCTTACGGTGCAGATAAGGTAATCGTAGTAGACGATCCAGAGTTGAAGAATTACAGAACTGAGCCATATGCACACGCACTTGCTTCAGTTATCAATGAGTTCAAGCCAGAAATCATGTTGGTTGGTGCAACAGCAATCGGTCGTGATCTTGGTCCTACAGTTTCAGCAAGACAGGTCTTACAGCTGACTGTACATTACTTGAGATCGGTGATTTCCCTGTTAACCCAATCCCTGGAAAAGAGCAGAAGCACAATCAGCTTCTTATGACTCGTCCAGCATTTGGTGGTAACACAATCGCTACAATCGCATGTCCAGACAACCGTCCTCAGATGGCTACTGTACGTCCAGGCGTTATGCAGAAGCTTGACAAGGTTGAGGGTGCAAAGGCTGAGGTTATCAACTACAACCCAGGTTTCACACCAAATAACAGATATGTAGAGATCCTTGAGATTTCTAAGGCTGTTTCAGACATCAAGGATATCATGGATGCAAAGATTCTTGTATCTGGTGGTCGTGGTGTTGGTTCTGCTGAGAACTTCAAGCTTTTGGAGGATCTTGCAGACGTACTTGGCGGACAGGTTTCATGCTCACGTGCCGTTGTAGATTCAGGCTGGAAGCCAAAGGAGCTTCAGGTTGGCCAGACAGGTAAGACTGTACGTCCACAGCTCTACTTCGCAATCGGTATCTCAGGAGCAATCCAGCATGTAGCTGGTATGGAAGAGTCTGATATCATTATTGCAATCAATAAGGATCCAGACGCTCCAATCTTTGATGTAGCTGATTATGGTGTTGTTGGTGATTTGAACAAGATCGTTCCAGCACTGACAGAGGCTATCAAGGCTGAGCTTGCTGCAAAGTAATTTGATTACTTGCAAAAGTAAATAGTAAATAAGAGTTTAGAACCACCGTGTATCGTAAGATATGCGGTGGTTTTTTGTTATAGCGACGAGGAAAATGCACGCATTTATGCGGTGCATTTGACGAC
>ENA-OPMP01000576-OPMP01000576.1-human-gut-metagenome-genome-assembly--contig:-NODE-576-length-18273-cov-2.019267_pt1 | contig 18273 bp, 10 predicted proteins | sample MGYA00241527_ERZ501751 | MGnify/ENA primary metagenome ERZ501751 (study PRJEB25962, sample SAMEA2042647) | human gut metagenome | biome: human gut; feature: human-associated habitat; material: faeces... | reverse complement strand
CCGCTGTAAAGCGGAAAGGCGTTGTTTGCCGAGCCTACACATAGCTTTGTATACCTGCAACAAGTAGATTGTGGATGACATGTGCACTCTGTTTAAGGTCTTGCGGAAAGAAGTGACAGAACCTCGTTTCAAACGCCTGTTGATAGCACGGTTCAATCTGCTTCCGGAATTAAAAGCTCTGATTCAACAGGAAATTGATTTTGTAAAAGAAGGAAAGCCTGGTCGGATTATTTTGAAGATGAATGCCTTGCAGGATACGGCTATGATAGATGAGCTGTATCGTGCCAGTGAGGCAGGGGTGCAGATTGATTTGATTGTAAGAGGAATCTGCTGTCTGGTTCCGGGAAAATCGTTTAGTCGGAATATTCGGGTTACCCGTATCGTGGATAGTTTTTTGGAGCATGCCCGCGTGTGGTACTTTGGGAATGGAGGTGATCCGTTAGTTTTTATCGGTTCGCCCGACTGGATGCGTCGTAATTTGTATCGTCGTATCGAGGCGGTAACTCCTATTCTCGACGGCAGACTTCGTCGGGAATTGACAGACATGCTGGAACTCCAGTTATCGGCCAATCGGAAAGCATGTTGGGTAGATAATCAGTTGCGGAATATCTTTAAAAGAAAACCGGGTAACGATGATGTGCGCGCGCAGTACGATTTTTATGAATATTTGAAAAACAAGTTGGCTGAGAACTAATCAGCCGACTTGTTTTTGTTTTCTGATATAAGCAGTAATTTGTCTCCTGGTTTCAATTCCATTTGTCCGTTGGGAATCAGGAACTCACTGCCACGTTTCACGAGCATAACCAACGTTCCTTTGGGAATCTGCATTTCGGCCAGTCTGTTTTTATTTTCCAGCATTTCGGCTGTCAGGGTGAGGTCATTCAGGCGGGTGTCGATTTCTTCCGGCAGTTCCACTCCAAATTCATTCCCTTCTTTAGGTGCGGGCAAGTCCAGCTGCAGGATTTTTGCCGCCTTTGTAATGGTCATCCCCTGAATGACCAAAGACAGAAGCGTGATGAAGAATACAATGTTGAACAATTGCTGCGAACCTTCAATCTGTGCCAATACCGGATAAGTCGCAAAAATGATGGGGGTAGCTCCTCTCAGTCCCACCCACGAAACAAACAGTCTGCCTTTATTCGTAATGTTACGGAAAGGTAGCAGGCAGAGGAATACGCTGAGCGGACGGGCAACGAGAATCATAAACACACCAATCAGTAAGGCTACCGCTGCGATATCGAGCATTTCGTGTGGGTTGACCAGTAGTCCTAAAGTAAGGAACATGATAATTTGGAAAAGCCAGGTCAGTCCGCTCATAAAGGTATTGATTTCTTTTCGGAAAGCCAGTCGGGTGTTTCCAAGAATGACTCCCATGATGTAGACAGCCAGATAGGCATTTCCTTTCAGCAGGTCCGTAATGGTGAAGGTAATGAATACCAGGCTCAACAAGAGGATTGAGTAAAGCGAACTGTTGGACAGGTTGATGCGGTTTATCAGCCATACGCTGAATCGTCCCATGGCGTAACCGATGACTCCACCGAAGAAGAACTGCACGAGCAGGTCTTTGGTAATCAGTAGAAAATCAGGATTACTTCCACTTGAAATCACTTGTATCAGTACGATGGTCAGCATGTAGGCCATCGGGTCGTTACTTCCACTCTCCAATTCTAGCATGGGGCGTAGATTCTGTTTCAAGTTCATGCGCTGGGAGCGGAGTAGGTTGAACACAGAAGCAGAGTCTGTAGACGACATGGTAGCGGCAAGCAGCAAGGAACTAAGCAGGGTTAATTCTATGTTGGTTCGGTTCCAGTCGGAAATATAGAATATAAATATACCGGTCAGCAAGGTTGTAAGCAATACACCGGCAGTTGACAGTACAATACCGGGAGTAAGGATGGGTTTGATTTCGTTGTATTTGGTATCCATACCTCCGGAAAACAGGATAATACTTAGTGCCATCATTCCAATGAATTGCGCGTCTGAAGCACTGTTGAATTGCAGTCCGAGTCCGTCACTGCCAAAACACATTCCTACTATCAGGAAAAGTAGAAGAGTGGGAATACCAAACCGGTATCCGGTTTTACTGATGAGAATGCTGGAAAAAATAAGGATAGAGCCAATCATCAGTATGTTTTCAGCTGTAAAAATCATGATTATGTAATAATAAATAAAGTAATGTGAATGTTGTATATGTATTATAATGTTCAAAGGTAAGAAAATGTTTGGCAGGCAAATGCTTTTTGTAAAGATTTTTGTGAATCTATTGTCTCTTCTGTAGTACTTTTTCAGTATGTACTTGCTAAAAGTGGAAAATTCTACGACAAATTCTCTGTTTCACACTGTGAAATACAAAAACCACAGTGTGGGATACATATTTCACACTGTAGGATACAAATCCTGCACTGTGAAACAGAGAATTTTTCAAAGCGTTTTGAGGAATATATTACTGAATTTTGAGTTAATTCTGCCGGGTTTGCAGATTATTAGGCCTGCATTTCTTTTACTTGGGTATATCCTTACATTAAATAATGAAGGAAAATCGTGAATATAAGCAGAAAATCTCTAAATTTGCTGAGTATGAATCAATCTATGACAGAAAAACAACTGATAGAAGAACTGCGATGTGGAAATGAATCTGCTTTCAGACGGATCTACGACCGGCACTATGTCCCTCTCTGCCGTTTCGCTGATTTGTTTCTCCATGACGCATCTTTGTCGGAGGAAGTGGTAGATGATGCCATCTTTTATTTGTGGGAACATCGAAGTGAGGTGGAAATCACTTATTCTTTGAGGGCCTATTTGATGAAATCGGTTCGTAACCGTTGCTTGAATGAACTGAATTCGCTTGCACATCGTGAAGAATTGCAGTTTTCTTCTTTTTCTCTTCCCGAGAATGCGGAATTTCTGGATACCTTATTTATAGAGAAAGACCATCCGTTAGGTTATCTGTTGGAGCAGGAACTGGAGGAAGAACTTGAACGCAGTATTGAGGCCCTGCCGGAAGAATGTCGTGTGGTTTTCAAAAAAAGTCGTTTTGAACAAAAAAAATACGAAGAAATAGCCCGCGAGTTGAATATCTCTGTCAATACAGTTAAGTATCACATAAAGAATGCATTGGCTTTTCTTCAGAAACGCATGTCAGGCTATCTGAAGCTGCTCGTGTGGTATATTTTCTTGGGAAATTGAAAAAAACGTCTTTTTTGACTACCCTCTTTTTTCTCTTTTTTGTCTTACTTATAAACACAGCAAATTATGCAGCACGAAGAAATGATAAATGAACGGATTGATCAGTTGATTGCGGAATACCTTTCCGGTAGTCTGACGGCAGACGCTTTTCAGGAATTGAAAAACTGGAGCCAGCAGTCGGACGAGACCCGGATGTACGTCCGTAATCAGATAGAAGTCTGGTTTTCATCGGGAGTGACTGCAAAAGATAAGGTGTTTGATAAAGAAGAAGCTTTTGCCCGTTTCCAGAAACGAATCGGAAATAAAGAGCAGAAAGTGTACCGTTTCTCATGGAAGACCTTCTACCGGGTGGCAGCCGTGATATTGATTGTGCTGCTTCCGCTGGTTGGTTACTGGAAAGGACAGGAAACACTTCGTCAGACGTTCTCGGATATGGTGGTAGAGGCTCCGCTGGGAGCACGTACCAAGCTGTATTTGCCGGACGGTACGTTAGTGTGGCTGAATGCCGGTTCCAAAATCACCTATTCGCAGGGATTTGGTATGGATAACCGTCAGCTCAGTCTGGAAGGAGAAGGTTATTTTGAGGTGGTTCATAATCAAGATCTTCCTTTTGAGATTCATACGCATGAAGTAGACTTGCGTGTATTGGGTACCAAGTTCAATTTCAAGAACTACTCAGATGATGAAGAAGTGACGGTGAGTCTATTGGAGGGAAAGGTTGCTTTGCATAATAGTTTGAAATCCATGTCAGACTTATATCTTTCTCCTAATGAGAAAATGGTGCTGAACAAGCGTACGGGCGAAATGGTGAAATCGAGAGCCCGTGCAGAGAATTCCATGCTATGGACAAATGATGAGCTGTTCTTCGACGAGGAATTATTGGAAGACATTGCCAAGAAACTGATGCGTAGCTACGACGTACGAATTGAGATAGCCGACAGCCTGAAGAACCGTCGTTTCTACGGTAGCTTCAAGGTGATGGGTAATACTATAGAAGAAGTACTGGAAACTATTGCTTCAACCAATCGTATGAAGTATCGATACGAAAATGAAAAATACATTCTATATTAATTAATTTGTCAAACCTTAAAAAGAGAAACACCATGAACATAGAATCTTCCGGCTGATAAAGTTTATAAAGTGAAGACATAAAAAACAAGGAAGATGCGGGCACATCCTCCTTGCAAGTTTACAAGTCTTCTGCATAGGGCAAAAACTTGAATCAAAGATATACAGCAAAGATAGGCATTCTTTGATTCTTACAATTCTTACTTTTAGTTATTTAATTAAAAATCAACAGAATTATGAGATATTTCAATAAGGCTATGTTAGTAGCCTCGGCAGCGCTTTGCCTGAACTTATCGGTCTTTTCTCAGAATATTACACTGAAAACCGGTAATGTGACGGTAAAGGAGGCGATGGAACAGTTGAAGAAGTCGTCAGGGTATTCGTTTGTATTTTCATCAGTTGATGTGGACACACAGAAACGTGTATCTGTTTCCGTACAGAATGCAAGTATTGAGGAGGCAGTAAAACAGATTTTAAAAGGGCAAAACGAGTTGAGTTATGAGATAAAAGGAAGAAAGGTGGTTATTCAAAGAAGTTTTGCCTCTAGTAAGGCTTTAAGACAGCAAGTAAAAGGTAAAGTACTTGATGAAAAGGGTGAACCTATTATTGGAGCTACAGTAACAGAAGAGGGGACTTCAAATGGAACAATTACTGATTATGATGGTATGTTTACATTGGAGGCTTCTAAAGATGGAATATTAACAATCTCTTATATTGGATATAAGTCACAGCAAGTTTCAATAGCTGGGAAAGATATGGTTGCTGTAACCTTAAAAGAGGATATGGAACAACTCGATGAGGTCGTGGTAGTTGGATATGGATCACAGAAAAAGGTAAATTTGACTGGTGCTGTTAGTACAGTTAATGCGAAGATGCTAGAGAATCGAACTGGCTCGGATCCTTACAATATGCTGACTGGTCAGATTCCAGGTGTTACTATTGTGCAAAACTCTGGTCAGCCAGGGGCAGATATGGGTAATCTAAGAGTTAGAGGTATTGGAACTTTAGGAAATGCAGATGCAATGGTTATTATTGATGGAGTTGAGTCTTCAGTTAATAATGTAAACCCCAATGATATTGCAACTATTTCTGTATTGAAAGATGCGGCTGCATCTTCGATTTATGGTGTCCGTGCTGCTAATGGAGTTATTTTGATTACAACTAAAAGAGGCACTGTCGGAAAGCCAATAATTTCTTATAGTGGATATGTTGGTTGGCAGGATGCATGTAGATTGCCGAAATATCTAGACTCTTATAATTACGCTCTTTTACTGAATGAGGCTTACCGTAACGATGGAGCTAGTGTACCATATTCTTCAGAAAACTTGGAAACTATAAAGAATGGAAGTGATCCAGACCATTTTGCTAATAGTAATCAAGTTGATGCTGTTTTAAGTGAGCAAGGTATATTCCATAATCATCACTTAAGTGTTGTGGGCGGAAAAGAAGAAATTAAATATTCTTTGGCCGCAGGTTTCTATAAGAAGGACGGTTTGATGCCTAATATGTCATATAATCGATTTAATTTGCGTTCCAATATTGATAGTAAGATTAACGATAGATTAGATGTGCAATTAAATATTTCTGCTTCTAGAGATGATAGAAAATCTCCTGCGACACATAAAGTTTATGATCCGGATACTGATTTGTGGAATATAATGTATCATGCTTTTCGTGAGTCTCCATTAACTCCTATACGATTTCAGAATGGGAATTATGGATTATACTTGAATGAACACAATTCTGTTGCTGAAGCCAACTTAAGTGGTGAATCACATATATATAATACTTATTTTCAGGGAAATGCTGGATTTACGTATAAAATCATTAAAGGCCTTACTTTGAAAGGAAATGCTGCTGCTACTTTTAATTTACAAGATATATATGTTGATCAGAAAAGAATGGATTTTTATTCTGCTGAATCAACAGAGCCAATAAAGTCGACTCGTAGCATGGTTAGTAATCAGGATAAAAAGTCTTTGGAGATAAATCTGCAAGCTTATTTAGATTATAATAGAACTTTTGGGAAGCATACAATAAAAGGTTTATTAGGTTATTCACAAATTCGAAATGAATATAGATTATTAAAAGCTTCTCGAAAAGATTTACCTACTAATAATTCATTAGGAGAAATTGATGCTGGAGATATTACTACACAAGAAACAGGAGGTAATAGTGTTGCTTATGCTCTCCGCTCTGTATTTGGGCGTGTTAATTATGGGTTTGATGATAGATATCTTCTTGAAGCAAATCTTCGTTATGATGGTTCTTCTCGGTTCCCAAAGAATAACCGTTTTGGTTTGTTCCCTTCTTTTTCATTTGGATGGCGTATTTCAGAAGAAGATTTCTTCAAAGCTGATTTTGTGGATAATCTTAAATTAAGGGCCTCATGGGGACAGTTGGGTAATCAGGAAATAGACGATTATTTATTCTATAATACATATTCTTTTGGTTATGATTATAGTTTCGGGAATACTTTATTTTCAGGTATATCTATTAATGATGTGATGGCAAATACTGCAATAACCTGGGAAAAGACAGATCAAATGGATGTTGGAGTTGATGCGGATTTTTGGGGAGGGAAGTTATCCTTGACTGGTGACTTCTTCTTAAAGAATACACATGCTATTTTGTTGAAATTACCGATTCCCGATTTAGTTGGTGTATCTGCTCCTATGCAAAATGCTGGTAAAGTACGCAATATAGGTTTTGAATTAGCCTTAACACATAGAAATCAAGTTAATAGATTTAGATATTCAACTTCTTTTAATTTTAGTTATGTAAAGAACGAAATTATAGATTTGAATGGAGGTGACACTCCTGGACGTTCTGTAGGTGATCCTGTAGATAATATTTATGGTTATGTATGTGAAGGTATTTTTAAATCACAGGAGGAAATTGATAATTCACCTAAACAGGTTTGGGGAGCAGTTCCTGGAGATTTAAAATATGCAGATATTAATAATGATGGTGTAGTAAATCAAAATGATAGAAAATCATTAGGTTCTACATTTCCTAAGATAAATTTTGGATTACGTGTTAATTGTGAATATCGGAATTTTGACCTTACAATGTTATTGCAAGGAGCTGGTATGGTGAAAGGTGTCACAGCAGGAGAAATTAGTCAAGCTTTTATGAATGGTGGAAAAGTGACGGAAGAATGGTTAGACAGATGGACTCCAGAAAATGTGAACGCCTCTTACCCTCGCTTGACCTTAAGTGGATCAAGTCGAAATTATATGACTTCATCATTTTGGGTACAAAATGCGTCCTATTTGAAGATGAGAAACTTGCAAATCGGATATACAATTCCCAAAAATATACTGTCTCATTTAGGAGTCTCTAATTTACGTTTGTATTGTAGCATTGATAACTTGTTTACTATTTCAAAATTTAAGGGATTGGATCCTGAAATGGTTACGACACAGACTATGTATCCTTTAACACGGAATTATTCCTTTGGTATTAATTTATCTTTTTAAATGATTGAGTTTATGAGAAAACGTAATCTTTTCATATTGATAGTTTCAGCTATCGTTTCTTGTAATATTTTTACAAGTTGTAATAATTCATTTCTTGATGAAGCTCCCAAGAATGAGTTGTCTGATGTTTCTTTTTGGAAAACTGAAGATGATGTATATAAATATACTGTAGGTTTATACAGATATACTTTAGCCCCAGAAAATCATATAATAATGACAGATTGTTATACAGATAATGCAGTGCCCGTTCATGTTACTGCTGCTCAAGGAGAACTTTCTTCTGGTACGGCAACTTCTACGAATGCTTATTTTCAGCAGGTATGGAAACAGGCTTTTCAGGGAATTCGTAGATGTAATGTTTTTTTTGAGAATATAGATAATGTGGCAATAGATCAGGATACAAAAGATTTGTATAAAGGAGAAGTTTATTTTTTACGTGGCTTCTTTTATGCAACTTTATTAAGATTGTATGGGGGAGTTCCTATATTGGAAACTACATTGTCTCTTTCTGATCCCATACCAGCACGTAATTCAGTCGAAGAAGTTTATGAATTTATTATTGATGATTTAGAGAAAGCTGAATCTTTGTTACCTGAAAAGCAAAAGGAAGTTGGTCGAGCGACTAAGGGGGCTGCAATTGCAGAACAGGCCATTATTAGTAACTTTCTGAATAAATATGAAGAAGCTGCTACCTATGCTAAAGAGGTTATTGGTTTGGATATATATGACTTGTATCCTAATTATGGAAATTTGTTTCTTCCTGATTATGAGAATAATGAAGAGGTTATTTTTGATAGACAATATATGGAAAACGCTAAAGATAAATCTTTAGGTAGTGATATCGATCAATATTTTGCTCCTCAAATGATGGGTGGATGGGAGGCTATTTCGCCTACAAAGGATTTGATTGATACTTATGAATGTATTGATGGAAAGCCTATTTCTGAGTCAGATTTGTATAATGAGGATACTCCTTTTGAAAATAGAGATCCTAGATTAAAATATTCTATTTTGTATGATGGTAGTGTTATTGCAGGAAAAGTGTTTAGTAGTGAGGGACGTGTAGGAGATGGGAACTCTACGAGAACGGGATATAGTATAAGAAAATATATTAATCCGGCAAATGACGGCATGAATTATCCTGGTTGGACAAACTTTATTTACATACGTTATGCTGAAATTTTATTAGTTTATGCAGAAGCACTTAATGAAATCTCAGGGCCTTCAGATGAGGTATATTGGGCAGTAAATAAGGTTCGTTCAAGAGTAAATATGCCAGCTTTGCCTGAGAATCTTTCTAAGGATGTTATGCGCGAAGCGATACGTAAAGAAAAGCGTGTGGAATTAACTTTTGAAGGGGTATATTTTTATGATATTCGTCATTGGAGAACAGCAGAAGCTGCTTTAGAAAAACCGGTATATGGTAAGAAGATAAATGGAGAATATTTATGGGTTGAAAATCGGAAATTTAATCCTAATAGAGACTACTTATGGGCTATCCCATTGACAGAATTGGATTTATCAAAAGGAAGTCTTGAACAAAATCCAGGGTGGTAAAATGTAATGTACATGAAAAACCTAAAAAGTAACCTTATGAGAGTAATATTTATTTTTATATTAACTTATGTTGCTATTTTTTTAAATGCTCAGAATCTTATTCCAAGCACGCAACCGAATTTACCGCAAAAGGAGTTAATGAGTCGTGGATATGGTATGTTTATTCATTTTGGAATGAATACATTTGCCGAACTAGAATGGTCTGATGGTAGTATTCCTGTAGAAACGTATTGTCCAACTAATTTAGATTGTGAACAATGGGTGAAGGTTGCTAGTGAAGCTGGTTTTCGGTATGTATTATTGATAACTAAACATCATGATGGTTTTTGTTTATGGGATAGTAAATATACTGATTATGATGTTATGTCTTCTCCGGTTAAAAGGGATGTAGTAAGAGAAGTTTCTGAAGCATGTAGAAAATATGGCCTTCAGTTTGCAATCTATTATTCACTATGGGATAGACATGAAAAGAGTTATTATTCTAGTAATTTTAACGATTATGTGGCATACATGTCAAATCAGTTGAGTGAGTTATTAACTAATTATGGCCCTATTTGTGAGGTTTGGTTTGATGGAGGATGGGATAAACCTGTAGAACAGTGGCAATTGCCTAGGTTATATTCTTTAATAAAAAAAATGCAACCAAAGTGTGCGGTAGGAGTAAATCATACAATATCTTATCCTGATAGACTGAGGAAACTTGTTCTTCCAGATTCTATGATAGTGGATAATAAATATACCTTTCAATATTTCCCAAGTGATTTTCGTTTATGGGATCCTAAAATAGCGCATAAATTAGATAAAAAGCAGTATATTTATCAAGGAAATTCATATTATTTACCATTTGAACATACTTTATGTATTAGTAAAGCGTGGACTTGGTTTCAAAAGAAAGATAATTTACCAGTTCGTGATTTGGATGAGTTGGAAGAATTGTTTTATTGGTGTACCGATAATGGTAATACCCTTGTTATAAATATTCCTCCTGATCAAACAGGAAATATCCGAGAGTATGAAGCAAACACAGTTATTGAATTAGCTAAAAGGATTGGTATTAAAAGGAATCAACCTTTGCCTAAAAATGGAAAGTTTATTTCTTTGGGAGCTGAAACTATTGTGTCATCTGTTTATGATGATAATTCTCAATTATATGGTGGAAATTATGCTACAGATGGAGGAATGCAAACTCAATGGAGAGCTGAGGATTCTATAGCAACGTTGACCGTGTTATTGGACCCTAAAGAGCCATTTAATAAAGTTTCTATTTTTGAAGCATGTGAACAGCATGTGGAGTCTGATGGATTTACAACTACAAGGGTAAATCGTATTCAGAATTATAATATTGAAATATGGAGGAATAATCGATGGGAATGTATCTATGTGTCGGATGAGGTGATGGGGGATTGTAAGGTAATAAAATTCCCTAGAAGTTATCAGACTTCTAAGATAAGATTGAATGTTACTCGTGCAACGGCTCCTCCTGCTCTTTATGAATTTAATGTTATTTATAAAGAATCATAGATTGGTAGGAAGTTGACTTATAAAGTAATCCATTAAGTTTATTGATAGATAAAACTTAATGGATTACTTTTTTGATATAAATATATTATCTTTGAAAAATTGGTTTATTAAGGTAATAATTGTTTATGATGTTTAGATTTCTTTTTTGTTTGTATCTTTTATGTAGCATGGTAATTTCTCCTGCATTTTCAATGGGGTTACAGAAACTGGAAGTAGAATATCATCAGTATCCACTTGCTTTGGATGTGCCATCTCCTAGGTTCGGCTGGCAACTTGTAAGCAATCCACACGAAAGAGGCATATATCAGACAGCTTACCAATTAGAGGTAAAGGATGAGGTTGGAAAGGTAGTCTGGAATTCCGGGAAAGTGCTAACAGATGTGTCCCAGCATGTGACTTATCAGGGAAAGGCATTGAAGCCGGCTATCCGTTATATCTGGAAAGTAAAAATCTGGAACAATAAGGGAGAAATTGCGGAAAAAGATGCTTGGTTTGAGACAAGCCTGATGACGTCTGATGATAAAGAGGGCTGGAACGGAGCACGTTGGATTGGAGGCAGCGACGAGGATATGGTGCTTTATTCACATTATTTGCCAGTATTCAGACTGGATTGTTCATTTCAGATGAAAAAGCAGGCTGCGTCGCGCAAGATAGCATTTGTGTATGGTGCCAACGATGAACGTCTGATGGATGCGAATAAGAACATCTATCACATTGCCAGCGGAAAGGATGAGTCATACGTAAAAGTGGAGTTTGATTTGTCTCCTTTGAAAGACGGACGAAATGCCTGGGTACATATTTATCGTGCCGGTTATCGGCCGGATGACAAACCTTCTGTTCCTTTGAAATCTTTTATGTTGCCCGCTGATGTGCTGAATGCGGAGAATCAATATCAGTCGCATACGTTCTCTTTGTATTCCAATCTGGGTTTTACCACACTGAAAAAAGGGGAGGTGCAGATTGGGGAAGTGAATCTGAATCCCTTGGGGCAGGGAGGTGATTTCGTGGCGTTTCCGGTAGTCGGTGATGTGGGGTATGCATTGGAGCATGCAACTGATTTCTCAGGAGTCAGAACGGATATTCGTAATTTCCGGAGTCCGGAGAACAAGTTAGCTTCTGTCACCTTGGATGCTAAACTGTTGAATGGCGCAAAGAAGTGCTATGTACAGAATCCCAGCCGTAATGCTATGCCGATGTTGCGTACGGAGTTTGAGACTTCCTATGATAAGGTTCGTAAGGCGCGTTTGTATGTGACTTCCCGGGGTATTTATGAAATGTATCTCAACGGACAGCGTGTGGGAGAGGACTATTTTAACCCGGGTGTGACACAGTATAATAAAACGCATCTGTATCAGGTGTACGATGTGACGAAGTTGATGGTGAAAGGTAAGAATGCTGTTGGAGCCATTTTAGCCGAAGGATGGTGGAGCGGAGGAGCAACTTACGCCGGAGAAAACTGGAATTTCTTTGGCGACCGTCAGTCATTGCTGGCGCAGTTGGTTGTGACTTATGAAGATGGACAGGTACAGACGATAGTAACTTCTCCGGATACGTGGAAGTATTTCAATCAAGGGCCTGTGGTATATGGCAGTTTCTTTCAGGGAGAGGTATATGATGCCTTGAGAGAAAAAGCGATTGCAGGATGGACGAAAGCAGGATATGATGATTCGGCCTGGAAGAAAGCGGTAGAAGTTTCGTTGGAGGATCATGTCAGTCGGTTAGGTGGAGGAACAATGCCTAAAGTAGATGATTATTCCGATTTCCATCTGGTGGCTCAATACGGTCAGACGGTAAAGGCCATTCAGAAGCTGACAGCACAATCGGTAGAAGAGGTTCGTCCGGGCATCTTTGTGTACGATATGGGGCAGAATATGGTGGGAGTGCCTGAAATCACCCTCAAGGGAATGAAGGCAGGACAGGAAATCAATCTGCGTTATGCCGAGGTGAAATATCCCGACTTGCCGCGTTATGCCGGAAATGAGGGAATGATTATGCTGGAAAATATCCGTGCAGCTATGGCGCAGGATAAATACATCACGAAAGGAGGAAATGAAACGATTGCGCCGAGATTTACCTATCATGGATACCGATTTATTGAGATTACGGGCATAGACGAAGCTTTGCCGCTGGAGGATGTGAAAGGAGTGGTGTTGAGTTCGATTGACGGACTGACATCTAAGTATGAAACGTCTAATGAGAAGGTTAACCAGTTGTGGTACAATATTGTGTGGTCTACTTATGCCAATTTCTTCTCTATCCCGACCGATTGTCCGCAGCGTAACGAGCGTTTGGGATGGGCAGGTGATATATCGGTGTTCTCCCGTACGGCTACTTATCTAGCCGATGTACTGCAGTTCTTGCGTCGTTATTTGTGTGCCATAAGGGACGTACAGCGTGAGGATGGCCGTTTCCCGGATGTGGCTCCTCTAGGTGGCGGATTTGGTGGCTTGCTGTGGGGTAGTGCTGGTATTACAGTGCCGTGGGAAGTGTATCAGCAATATGGTGACAAGAGCTTGCTGGCAGAGCACTATGAGGCGATGTGCCGTTATGTGGATTATGTACGGACCAGGAATATCAACCCGGAGACGGGCATATTGGAACAGGAAAAGGTCTGGGGAAACTTGGGCGACTGGCTGGGACCGGAGGATAACAAGAATGACAAAACACTGATGTGGGAAGCATACTTCCTCTATGATTTGGACATTATGAAAAAAGTGGCTCAAATTTTAGGTAAAAAGGAGGATGCGAAAAAGTTTGGGAAGTTGTATGACGAACGTAAAGCGTTCTTCAACCGTACATATATTGACCCGCAGACCGCGAAAACGATTTCTTCCGGGGCAAACGGTCCGGAAAGGGGAAAATTGGTGGATATACAAACCTCGTATGTACTTCCTTTGTCTTTCGGCATTGTGAATCTGGAATGGAAAGAACAGTTTGCGGCTAATCTGGCGCATACGGTGCAGAGGGAGAATGTGGCAGACGATGGAAAGACTTATCCGGCTTATTCGCTGATGACGGGATTTATCGGTACGGCATGGATTAACAAGGCACTTTCGGACAATGGATATGATGAGGTGGCGTACAATTTGCTGCAACAGACTACTTATCCTTCGTGGCTGTATTCTGTGGAGCAGGGAGCTACGACCATTTGGGAACGCCTGAACTCGTATACGCATGTCGACGGATTTGGCGAGAACAATCGGATGAACTCGTTTAACCATTATTCTTTTGGAGCCGTAGGGGCTTGGATGTATGCCTACTCGCTGGGAATTATGAGGGATGAGCATTATCCGGGATTCAAGCATTTTGTGCTTTGTCCTAAGGTAGATCCTACAGGAAAGATGACTTTTGCCAGAGGATATTATGATTCGCTGTACGGACGTATAGAAAGTGCATGGGAAGTGAAGGATGGAGAGGTGAGGTATTCATTCACTGTTCCGGCTAATACCAGTGCGACGCTTTATTTACCTGCTGCTTCAGTGGATTGCGTAACTGAAAATGGTCGTGCGTTACAGGTTGGAAAAGAGGGTATAAAAGAAGTGACATATCAGGATGGAATGTGTAAGGCGGAATTGTTGTCGGGAACTTATCACTTTGTGGTGAAATAATCTTAGGCTATACATCGGCATAAAACAAAGCAACCTCCTTCTGCTTGCTGTGAGTGATTCTTCAGCGCAGAAGGAGGTTGTATTTTTATTCTCTTCCGAATTTTTTTCGATAGGATTGTGGAGTGTATCCTGTATATTTCTTGAAAACCTTGGTAAAGTAAGGTATATCGTCAAAGGTCAGGTAATAGGCTATTTCTTTGGTGCTTCGCTGGGTGGTGGCCAGCAAATCTTTGGCCTGCTGGATTTTCAGTTCCTGAATGTAGTGCGCCGGAGAAAGTCCGGTATACTCTTTGAATAGTTTCCGGAACCAGGAATAACTCATGTGCAGGGAGTCGGCTACTTCTTCCGGGCCGATACCTTTTAACAGGTTCTCGCGGATGAACACCTTGGCTTTGCTAATCTGTTCGGTGGCTTTGTTGTCGAACTCGTAGTTCTGCGAGTAGTACATGGTCATGCCTAAGATAAGATTGGCAATACCGGCCAGATATTGCTGGCAGGCTGCTTTTTCTTCCATGGCCACTTGAATGGCTTGTTCGTAAAGTTTGACGATGCTGTCCTGCACACCGATGTGATATACAATCTGGTCTTTCGCAAAAAAATTGTTTTGAAAACGGCTGTCCATGTTGATTCCCTGAAATCCGATCCAGTATTCCTGCCAGCCGGTTTTTTTATCGGGGAAATAGCTGTGCCATACGTGAGGCTGGAGAATCAAGATGTCTCCTTCCTTGATTTCGATGAAAGTATCGGGAGAGGTATAGAAATAGCCTTTTCCGTGCGTGATGTATAATAGCTGGTAGCTGTCCAGCACACGACCGCGTGAGGGAGTGAAATAAAAGGCATCCGGATGTCCGGTACGAGGTGGGTACACCGGGTAATTGGGTGGTATGGGTTCCGAGCCTACGGTGTCCACGGTAATTCCCCAGTCTATATCGCGCGGACTTCGTACCAGATATTTATAGTTTACGCTGTTTTTTTCCATTTTTTGTCCCTTTCTTCGCAAAGATAAAAAATCCCTGATAAACTCCTGAATTTTCGTCGGCAGGAAAAATCAAAAACTTATATTTTAAAGTCATTTCTTCCGCAAGAAGGGAATTTTTTCTTTCTACTTTTGTCACAGTAGTTAACCAAATAAACTTTTAGCATGGATTCCAAATATTTTATTGCATTTGATTTAGGAGCAACTAGCGGAAGAACCATATTGGGGATGCTGACCGGTGATAAATTGACACTGGAAGAAGTTACTCGCTTCCCGAACCAGATGCTGCAACTCAACGGACATTTTTACTGGAATATTTTTTCCTTGTATGAGAATTTGAAGAAAGGTCTGGCTGCCGTGGCACAGAAAAAAGTACCTGTCACTTCTATCGGTATTGATACATGGGGAGTGGATTTTGCTTTTGTGAACGAGGAAGGGGCATTGATAGGCCTTCCGTATGCGTATCGTGACCCGCAGACTATCGGTAAGAAGGAAGAGTTCTTTGAAAAGGTGATGTCGGCAGATGAGTTGTATGGAAAGACGGGAATCCAGCACATGGATTTCAACAGTATTTTCCAGTTGTACACTTTAAAACAACGGAAGGACTTCGGGTTGGCACACGCCAGTCGTCTGCTCTTCATGCCGGATGCACTTTCTTACTTGCTGACTGGAAAGATGGTGACAGAATATACCATTGCATCGACTTCTCAGTTGCTGAACCCGGAAACACGCAAATTAGATGAGAATTTGCTGGAAGTGCTGGGTGTCAGCAAATCCTTGTTTGCGGATATGGTGGAACCGGGAGCTAAGGTTGGTATGCTGACCGAGGATTTGTGTGAAGAACTTCAGATAGAATCTGTTCCGGTAATTGCCGTAGCCGGACACGATACTGCTTCTGCCGTAGCGGCTGTACCGGCTGCCAACAAGAACTTTGCTTACCTGAGTTCGGGTACATGGTCGTTGATGGGAATTGAAACAGATGGTCCGGTTGTGAATGAAAAGACAACTCACTATAATATTACGAACGAAGGAGGAGTAGACGGTACCATTCGCTTGCTGAAGAATATCACAGGTATGTGGATTGTAGAACAATGTCTGAAGAAATGGCATAAGGAAGGAACGGATTATACGTATCCGCAGATGGTGGAACTGGCTCAGGCTGCTCGCCCGTTTGCTTGCTTCATCAATCCGGATGATCCGGGATTTACCAATCCACAGGATATGCCTAAAGCCATTTGTGAGTACTGTGCACGTACCGGACAGAACGCACCGCAGACACATGGTGAGTTTATCCGTGTCATCTTTGAGAGTCTGGCATTGAAATACCGTGAGGTACTCGATGTATTCCGTGAACTTTCCGTAAATCCGATTGAAAAGTTGCATATCATTGGAGGAGGTTCACGCAACAAACTGCTGAATCAGTTTACTTCAAATGCCATCGGCTTGCCGGTTGTGGCCGGACCGAGCGAGGCATCTTCAATTGGAAATATCATGCTTCAGGCTAAAGCTGCCGGAGTAGTAAGTACGTTGCAGGAAATGCGTAACGTGATTTCCGTCAATGTGGAACCGGATTATTTCTCACCGGCGGATGCGGAAGTGTGGAATGAAGCTTATCAGAAATATATATCAATCATTAAAAAATAATTTGCCATGAAAGAACAACAGATTATCAATGCGTATGAAATAGCTAAAGAACGCTATGCCAAATTGGGTATCGATACGGATGCCGTAATGGAAACTTTACAGTCTGTACCTATGTCTATGCACTGCTGGCAGGCAGACGATGTGACCGGATTCGAATCACAGGGTTCACTGACCGGAGGTATTCAGGCTACCGGAAATTATCCGGGAAAGGCTCGTAACATTGAGGAATTGCGTGCAGATATCCTGAAGGCTGCTTCTTACGTACCGGGAAAACATCGCTTGAACTTGCACGAAATCTATGGTGAATTCGGTGGACAGTTTGTAGACCGTGACCAGGTAGAAGTAAAACATTTTGAAGGCTGGATGCAGTGGTCAAAAGAAAATGACATGAAGCTGGATTTCAACTCTACTTCTTTCTCTCACCCGAAGTCTGGAAACTTGTCTTTGTCAAATCCTGACAAGGCTATCCGTGATTTCTGGATTGAACATACTAAGCGTTGCCGTGCCATTGCTGAAGAAATGGGTAAGCGTCAGGGCGACCCTTGTATCATGAACTTGTGGGTACACGATGGTAGCAAGGATATTACCGTAAACCGTATGAAGTACCGTGCATTGCTGAAAGATTCTTTGGACCAGATTTTTGCACAGAAATACGATCACATGAAGGACTGTATCGAATCAAAAGTATTCGGTATTGGTCTGGAAAGCTATACAGTGGGTTCTAACGACTTCTATATTGGCTATGGTGTACAGAACCAGAAACTGATTACACTCGATACCGGTCACTTCCATCCGACCGAAAGTGTGGCTGATAAAGTTTCTTCTCTGTTACTCTATGTACCGGAACTGATGTTGCATGTAAGCCGTCCGGTTCGTTGGGACTCAGACCATGTAACTATCATGAACGACGATACACTCGATTTGTGCAAGGAAATTGTACGTTGCAATGCGTTGAACCGTGTTCACATCGGTTTGGATTACTTCGATGCATCTATCAACCGTATCGGTGCGTATGTAATCGGTATGCGTGCTACACAGAAGTGCCTGTTGCAGGCATTGCTCGAACCGCTGAATACGCTGCGTGACTATGAAGAAACAGACCGTGGCTTCCAGCGTCTGGCATTGCTCGAAGAATGCAAGTCATTGCCTTGGGGAGCTGTATGGGATATGTTCTGCTTGAAGAACAATGTACCTGTAGGCGAAGAATACATTGCTGAAGTAGAAAAATACG
>ENA-OPMP01000575-OPMP01000575.1-human-gut-metagenome-genome-assembly--contig:-NODE-575-length-18287-cov-4.604651_pt1 | contig 18287 bp, 12 predicted proteins | sample MGYA00241527_ERZ501751 | MGnify/ENA primary metagenome ERZ501751 (study PRJEB25962, sample SAMEA2042647) | human gut metagenome | biome: human gut; feature: human-associated habitat; material: faeces... | reverse complement strand
GCGGATGGCTTATGTCTGCGGGCTTAATGAGAGATACCCGGGTGGTACATTTTCGCGGGCTTAATGAGAGAGACCCGGGTGGTACATTTTCGCGGGCTTAATGAGTGAGACCCGGGTGGTACATTTTCGCGCGCTTAATGAGGGAGACCCGGGTGGTACACTTTCGCGCCCAGTTTTCTTTTCATATTATACCACCTTGTTTTTTCTTTAACAATATTCTATAATAACAGCAGTTTATTATTGATTTTACCGGAGGTTATGATGAGAGACGGTTTTGTTAAATGTGCAGCGATGATTCCTTCAATCAAGGTTGCAGATTGCGCGAATAATGAGGCTGAGATTATTAGATTGATTGATGAGGCTGCTACATCGGGAGCGAAAGTTGTTGTTTTTCCGGAATTATGTATCACGGGTTATACGTGTGGCGATTTATTTTTGCAGGACAGCCTTCTTAACGGTGCAATTGCAAGTCTTATACGGATTGCAAAGCACTCCGAAGGACTTGACATGATTGTTTTTGTCGGGCTTCCGTTTATGTATGGCAATAAGCTTTATAATGCAGCTGCGGCTGTAAGCGGCGGAAGAATTCTGGGCATTACGCCGAAGACACACTTGCCGAATTACTCGGAATTTTATGAGGTAAGGCATTTTAATCCGGCGTCTGCGGATGTGTCCATGATCAAAATTGGCGGGCTGGATTATGAGATTCCGTTTGGAAGCCACATTTTGTACAGGTGCACTACGATGCCGCAGCTTGTTATTGCTGCTGAGATTTGTGAAGATGTATGGGTAAGCAATCCGCCTTCCATTTCGCATACGCTTGCAGGTGCTACGATGATTGTTAACTGCTCGGCAAGCGACGAGACGACCGGAAAGGACATATACCGCCGGGAACTCGTCTCAGGCCAGTCGGCAAGACTTGTATGTGCATATGTGTATTGCAATGCCGGCGACGGAGAATCGACCCAGGACCTTGTGTTTGGCGGACAAAGCATCATTGCAGAAAACGGAAACGTACTTGCCGAATCGAGACGTTTTATTAACGAATCCGTGTATGCCGATGCGGACCTCGGAAGAATCACAAGTGAACGCAGAAGAATGACTACTTTTTATCATGATACGGAACTTGAAAATGAATATGTGAATGTTGATTTCAGATTAAATGTTACAGAATGTAAGATTATGAGAAAATATGACATAACGCCTTTCGTACCATCGGACAAATCGGACAGGGACAGAAGATGCGAGGAAATCCTTACGATCCAGGCAATGGGACTTAAGAAAAGACTTGCGCATACAGGTGCACACCATGCCGTAATAGGAATATCCGGCGGACTTGATTCGACACTTGCATTGCTTGTAACAGTCAAAGCTTTTGATATGCTTTCAATACCGAGGGAAGATATAACCGCGGTTACAATGCCATGTTTCGGAACAACCGACCGGACTTACAATAATGCCTGCCGGCTTGTACACAGACTCGGAGCATCATTAAAAGAAGTTAATATCAAGGAGGCTGTCAATATACATTTCCGGGATATTGAGCATGATCCGGATGTTCATGATGTAACATATGAGAATTGCCAGGCAAGGGAAAGAACACAGGTACTTATGGATATCGCCAATCAGAACGGCGGTATGGTAATAGGAACCGGTGATATGTCGGAACTGGCGCTTGGATGGGCTACATATAACGGAGACCATATGTCGATGTACGGTGTCAACTGTTCAATTCCGAAGACGCTTGTCCGCCACCTTGTAAGGTATTACGCAGATACATGCGGTGATGAATTGCTCTCGGCTGTTTTACTTGATGTGCTTGATACGCCGGTGAGTCCTGAACTTCTGCCGCCCGTGGACGGTGTTATTGCACAGAAGACAGAAGATATTGTAGGACCATATGAACTTCATGACTTTTTTATGTATTATATATTAAGATTTGGATATACGCCTTCCAAAATATACAGGATTGCATGTAATGCTTTTGTTAATTTTTACGATAAAAGTACCATCCTTAAATGGCTTAAGATTTTCTACAGAAGATTCTTTGGACAGCAGTTCAAGCGTTCGTGCCTGCCGGACGGACCTAAGGTCGGTTCTGTTGCCGTATCGCCGAGGGGTGATTTAAGGATGCCAAGCGATGCATCTGCTGCAATCTGGCTTAAAGAGCTTGACAACCTGGGATAAAAAATAACTCCGGAAACACAATTTGTAACATACCATTCTGCATAAACAGAGGACTGGCAGCCGGTATAAGATGTTTCCGGAGTTTTATTATATTATTTAATAATATCGTCAACCATTGTGGCCGCATCATCCACTAAAGTTTCTGCTTTATCAATAGCGTCCTCAATGATTCCGTTTCCGGATGACTGTGTCTGACCGCTTGTGTGTCCATTTGTTTCTTTTGCTGCGGTAGTTGGATGCTGACTGGTTGATTCTGCACCAGTTGTCTGTTGACTGCTCCCATTGGAATCGTCATTGCCGCACCCCACAACGCCCACAGCGCACATCGCCATGATTACACAAAGTAATATAGTTTTTATCTTTTTCATGCTAATGCTCCTTTTTTTGATTTTGTGATTAGTATTAGCATAACAGGGCAAAAAAATACCCTGATTTTATTTTTCAAAAATCAGGGTATTATATTTTATAACATTAAATCAGCCGATTACTTCTTTCATGGTATATAATCCTGCAGGTTTACCGGCAAGGAACTTGGCAGCTTCAATAGCACCTTTGGCAAATACCGACTTTGAATATGCGGTATGTTTAAATTCTATTACCTCGTCTTCTCCGGCAAAAATAACCTCATGTTCGCCAACTATTGTTCCGCCTCTGACAGCACTTATTCCGATCTCATTCTTCGGACGCATTGCCCGGTCACCGCTTCTGTCATACTTGTAAGAATACGGCTCTGCAAGGCTCTCATTGATGGCATCGGCAAGTGCGATAGCAGTTCCGCTCGGTGCATCAAGTTTAAAATGATGATGTTTCTCAACTATCTCAATATCAAAACCTGCATCCGCAAGGAGCGGTGCAACTGATTTAAGGACTTTGAACAATGTGTTTATTCCGAGTGACATATTGGCTGAACGGAGTACAGGAGTCACCTTGGAAACCTTGGAAACTCTCGCAATCTGCTCTTCACTCAGTCCGGTTGTGCAGAGTACAAGCGGCATATGCGTGGTTTCACAATAATCAAGCAGGCCGTCGATTGCTTTGGCTGAAGCAAAATCAATAATAACATCTGCTTTGACATTGCAGTCATTAAGATTGGAAAAAACCGGATATGAATTATGTCCGTCGTCAAATACATCTATACCGGCAACAATTTCAATATTATCATCAGCAGCGGCAAGACCTGTTATTACCTGTCCCATTTTACCGTTGCATCCGTGCATTATAGCTCTGACCATTTTCAACACCTCTGTAATCTTATAATATTCCGTAGTTCTTCATTGCATTCTTAAGAGTCTCAAGATTCTTAGGCTCCATAGGTGAAAGAGGCATTCTTAACGGTCCTACTTCCATTCCCATAAGATTCATGGCGTGCTTAACCGGAATCGGGTTAACCTCACAGAAAAGTGCCTTTATAAGCTCTATTGCCTCAAGCTGCTTGCGGCATGCACCCTTAACATCACCGGCAAGATAATCTGCAGCAATCTCATGTGCCTGTCTCGGAGCCACATTGGAAAGGACCGAAATCACGCCCTTGCCGCCAAGTGACATAATCGGAACGATCTGATCATCATTACCTGAATACAGGTCAAGTCTGCCGTCCATTATGCTCATAAGCATTGCAACCTGTGAAAGATCTCCGGATGCTTCTTTGATACCGACTACATTGGAAGCTTCCTTACATATAGCCGCAACAGTCTCCGGCTTGATGTTGCATCCGGTTCTGCTCGGAACATTATAAAGGATAATAGGAAGCTTTACTGAATCCGCAACAGCTTTAAAATGGCCTACAAGACCTGCCTGTGTTGCCTTATTGTAATACGGTGTAACGCAAAGAAGTGCATCTGCTCCGGCATTCTGCGCTTCCTGTGAAAGCTCTATTGCAGAACTTGTACAGTTGGAACCTGTTCCTGCAATTACCGGTATTCTGTGTTTAACCTGCTCTATACAGAACTTAATAACTTCTATATGCTCCTCTGTGGAGAGTGTCGCAGCTTCTCCTGTTGTGCCGCAGATAATAATACTATCCGTATGATTAGCTATCTGGTACTCTATTACCTCGGCAAGCTTATCATAATTAACACTTCCATCTTCATGCATAGGTGTAATAAGTGCAACACCCGCTCCTGTAAATACTGACATAATTATCCTCCTGAAATATCATATACATTATGTATTTTACGCAAAAACAGAGCCAGCAGGACGCCGGCTCATAAAGTCATACTCTTATTAAAAAGATACTTTAGTAGCTCTCCATCCTGTGATGACAGTAATATGACTCTTCATCATATTCCCAGCGGCCACAGCCTCAGGATCTGTGACGCTTCGGCACTGTTGCCTTTCATTCATGATCATCTATGCCTGACATATCACATAAATTACTAATATACAGTGCGACCTCTACTTAATGTTTCTGTTCTTGTTATTACTGACAGTTTAACATTCCTGACGATAATAGTCAATATGTTTTATTCAATCGTCAATAAATTCAATTTTGCTTACCGAAACCTCATAAGCAACTCTTTTTTCACTCTCCTCATCATTAATGCGCTTGGTATACTCACGGCTCTGGATACGTCCGTTTATCTGTATGTGTGCACCTACTTCGAAGCCCGCCGCAAAACGTGCGTTTCTCCCCCAGGCTATACATGGAATGTAATCTGATTTACCATATGGTCTGTTGACTGCTATAAGAATATCGGCAATCTCCCTTCCAAGCGGTGTCTTGCGGTAAATCGGCGGCTTGCATATGTACCCGTCAAGAAAAATCTGATTTGAACTCGTCTCCTCATCATAATCCTCAATAAACTGAAGCTCCCTGACAAAAATAGACAGCACGAGCCTGTTCTTGGTCTCTTCGTGTCTGTTGTAAGAACGGAACTGTCCCTGGGCCTCTATCATCGTGCCCCTTAAATCCACCGTTACATCAACCAGTCTTTCCGAAACCATAAGCGGAATCACATCCACACTGTTACTTAAGCGGTTTACGGAAATATCGACGGTATAAAAACCTTCTCCGTATACCTCGTGGCTGAATTTAAATTCAGAAACCACCTCACCTATAATCGTAACTTTGTTGTTTTCAATAACCTTATCAACCATTCTTCTGTTTCTCCCTTCTGTTTATTCCGCGGCATTTTATATGCCTGCGTTCGTTGCTTGATAACTTTATCAATATATAATATGCGCCATATTTCGATTTTAGCACAAAAATATTGTAAAATCAAAAATTTGTGATAAAATATTATGGTTGCATATGTGTATTTATATTATCGGAGGTTTTATATGATTACTAAACGTGAAGATGTGAGAAATATTGCTATTATTGCACATGTTGATCACGGTAAAACGACACTCGTAGATGAATTGCTGAAACAAAGCGGTACTTTCAGAGAGAACCAGGAAGTTGCCGAGCGTGTCATGGACTCAAATGATATTGAGCGTGAACGAGGCATCACCATTCTTTCAAAGAACACTGCCGTTCATTATAAAAATACCAAAATAAATATTATCGACACACCGGGCCATGCTGATTTTGGCGGAGAGGTTGAGCGTGTACTCAAGATGGTCAACGGCGTTATCCTCGTGGTAGATGCTTACGAAGGTGTTATGCCGCAGACCAAGTTCGTTCTCCAGAAAGCTCTCGACTTAGACCTTGACCTTATTGTATGTGTGAACAAAATAGACCGTCCTGAGGCAAGACCGGATGAAGTTGTGGATGAAATTCTTGAGCTTTTACTTGAACTTGATGCCAACGACAAGCAGCTTGACTGCCCGTTTATATTTGCTTCTGCAAGAGGCGGATATGCCAAATATAAAATAGAAGATGAATCGGATAACATGGTTCCTCTTTTTGAAACTATAATAAAAAATATCCCGGCTCCGGAAGGGGACCCAGAGGCACCTCTGCAGGTTCTTATCAGCACAATCGATTACAACGATTATGTTGGCCGTATCGGTGTCGGCAAGGTTGACAACGGTGTTATCAAGGTCAACCAGGAAGTTATGATTGTTAACCACCATGACCCTGACAAACACCAGCGTGTCAAGGTAACCAAATTATATGAGTTTGACGGCCTTAACAAGGTGGAAGTAAACGAAGCGACAATAGGTTCGATAGTTGCGATTTCCGGTATTACGGATATTAAAATCGGTGATACAATCTGTTCCGTTGATAACCCACAGGCAATTCCTTTCCAGAAGATCTCCGAGCCGACTATTACCATGAATTTTATGGTAAATGACTCTCCTCTTGCCGGTCAGGAAGGTAAATTCGTAACATCAAGACATCTCCGTGACAGACTTATGCGTGAACTTAATACAGATGTCAGTCTTCGTGTAGAAGAGACAGACGATATGGACAGTTTCAAAGTATCCGGCCGTGGTGAGCTTCACCTTTCGGTACTTATCGAAAATATGCGCCGTGAAGGATATGAATTCGCTGTCAGCAAAGCCGAGGTTATTTATAAGACTGATGAGCGCGGCAAGAAGCTTGAGCCTATGGAAGTTGCTTACATCGATGTTCCTGATGACTGCTCCGGTACGGTAATCCAGAAGCTCAGCATGCGTAAGGGTGAGCTTAACGGCATGGCACCTCTTAACGGCGGAACCACCCGTCTTGAGTTCTCAATTCCTTCAAGAGGACTTATCGGATATACCAATGAATTTCTTACCGATACCAAGGGCAGTGGTGTAATAAATACCATTTTTGACGGATACGGACCATATAAGGGAGATATCCAGTATCGTAAGCAGGGTTCACTTATCGCATTTGAGAACGGCGAGGCCATAACCTACGGTCTGTTCAATGCCCAGGAGCGTGGTACACTTTTTATCGGACCGGGTGCCAAGGTTTATGCCGGCATGATTGTCGGACAGACAGGACGTTCCGAGGACATTGAGGTAAACGTATGCAAGACCAAGCATCTTACCAACACACGTTCTTCAAGTGCCGATGATGCACTCAGACTTGTACCGCCTAAAATAATGAGTCTTGAGCAGTCACTTGAATTTATCGATTCGGATGAACTTCTTGAAGTTACACCTAAGAATTTAAGAATCCGTAAGAAAATTCTCGATTCGACAGCCCGTTACAGAGCTAAGAAAAACGGTCAGTAGAAAATATAACAAAGCAGCTATGAATATACCGGCCCCAAAAAGTTAGACCAAAAATCTAACTTATTGGGGTCACCTCATTCATAGCTGCTTTTATTAAGCTTAGAAATTAAGATCAATTTCAATTCCTTTAAGGTCATCATTAACAAGATTATTGTCTTTGAGAATCTTATTAATCTGTTTCTGCGCTTCTTCAACGTGATCCACGCTCTTTTTCTTTATGTTGCTCTCTAACTCGATGCTGTCAGCCTTACCGACTCCGTCAAGAACTTCTTCCTGTGAATCCTTTGCTTCACTTATGGCCTCGGCCTGTTGTTCGGCCTCTTCCTTACGTTCCTTTGCTTTATCAACAAGCTCCTGCTGCTCTTCTTCCTTCTGTTTAGCCTCTTCTGCCTTCTTCTGCTCCTCTTCGAGCTTGTCATCAACATGCTCTTTGCTTTCTTCGACAAGCATACCGATGATATCTTTGCCCGCGGCATCCATTATGTCTTCGGCAGCAGCAGATGCCTTTATCATGTCCTGTGATTTAAGCCGTTCTATTTCGGAATCCGTAATAGCCATTGTATCACCTACGAAACTGTTTTCCTTTTCTTCAATAACGCCCGATATCTCACAGGCCGTCGAATTAAGCTTAAGGACTTCCTTCTGGTAATCGGTCAGCGGTATATTCTGAAGCTCACGCAGCCGTTCTATTTCCTCTTTGGAAAATGAATCATCCGACACACCCGCTCTGTTGTTCTGATATTTTTCAAGAAGCTCAAGGTCTTTTTGTTCCTGGGAATCCTGGTCTATACCGTACTTCTCTCTGACAGCCTCTTTCTCCTTGGATATATAATCGAGTCTTCCCGATAATTCACTTACATCCTCAAGGTTTCGGTTTATGTGCTCCCTGAGCTCTCCGATTCCGTTCATAGACTCTTTGTCCTTGGTCCACGCATCACTTATGAGCTTCATTGCCTGCGCTCCGGCAGACTTGCGTTTGGCGGCAATTTTCATATCGGTTTCCGATATTTTCCTTGCATTGCCGACCGCGTACGAATTGGTCTGCTCCTGAGGGAACTCCGTAACGCTCCGGTTTACATTTATGGATATTGACATATCTATCTCCGTCCTATACTGAATAATCGAATTTCTGGCCTACTTTTTTCTCGGCTTCGGTCTGCACGTTATCGCTCATGCAGAGCTGGCTCTGGTCTTTTATCTTCTGCAGCAGCTCCTCCAACGATGATGCGGTTATGGTGACCGTGTCCGTGTCGTCCGATTTCTCTAACCGCTCTTTTTCGGCTTTCTTGGCTTCTTTGCGTGCCTCGGCTTTTTTCTCGGCCTTTTTCTCCTGTGCCTTCTTCTCTATGCGTTCTTTCTGTGCAGCTGTCGATTTCTCCAGTACAGCAAAATATGTAGCCGTTCCGTTATCATTGACCTGCATTCCGTAAGTCTTTACGGACATTCCGGCTGATGCTATACTGTTACCCATCTGCGACATCTGACTCGATGCATTGGCAATAAGGCTCTCATACTTCTTGCGGTAACTCTCATCTTCAGCCATACGCTCAATCTTGTCTTCATCGATAAGTACGACCATTCTTCCGGCCTGCGCATAACTGCCTGCCTGTGCTTTTGCCTGTTCCTTCATGTCTTCGCTTACAAGTATAAAATCCATATTACTGAACCTGGATTTAAGCGAATCATAATACTTGGCTGCCTTATCGCTCAGCTTTACGTCTCCGATGGTGCGTCCGCTTACTTTCTTACCGGAATCCGTTTTCTTCGTATCGGCAGTGTTCTGGTATGCCGACACATTCTCTGCAACATTTGATATATTACTCATAATAATTCCTCCTTGAAATTCATGGCGAAGTCCGTTTCGCCTGATATATAGTATATCGGACGATACCAGGTCATATATTAGTTATTTTACACAAAGAACCGGCATCATTAAGACGCCGGTTTCCTTTGGTGATATATGATATGATTATCTCTCGACAGTTCTTCTCTTTCTCATAACTGCCACGCATGTTGCAGCACTTACTGCAAGTGCGATGATTAATACTCCTGGCATATTGCCATCTCCCGTATCAACAGGGCCTTCCGGTTTGGATGGGCCTGTTGGACCTGATGGGTCGGATGGGTTAGGTGTAACATTTTCTTTTAACAGTGTCGCTTTCTCAATGACGTATATAACTCCGTCATATGTAGCCACACCATCGCTGACATAACAGTCTGTAATGAAATCGATTGTAAACTCATCACCCGCTACCGGGATGTAAAGGCTTACCTTACCGTCAACAACGGTTCCGAGCCACTGGCTTCCGCCTGATCCGCCGGTAATTTCTTTAACCTTGTCTCCGTCGATGTCTTTGTCCCATGTTACTCCGCTGCCGCCCCACATATAGTAGTGGACGCCGTCTTTGTCAGTAACTCTTATAATGTTGCCGCACCAGTCGTTCCATTTTTCTTTAGCGCTGTCAGGAATTGTAATATCAACCTTAACTCCCTTGACACCTTCCGATGATGTGAAATCCTTATCCGTAATGGTTGCACTAGGTGTCTTGCCGTCAATCGGCTTACACTCTGTTCCAAGTGTTATCTCCGGTTTATCCTCATCAATCGCAGGAATTGTCTCTGTCATCTGTTTATGACATTCTGTACACTCATATGTTATGAGACCTTCAACACCTACTTTGGCATCTACTCTTGAGATTTCTACATAATCGTGTTCTCTCTTAATCTCATATTCCACACTTAATCCGTTGTCGGTAAGTGCTGTGATCGTTGTATCCGCATTCTTTAATATTTGAACTTCTACGGATGCATATCCGTTCTCATCAACACTCACTGCCTTTGTAGGAACACGGAGGATTGATTCGTCTCCGGATATGAATGTAACCACATTCTCTGTCTCTGCCGGTGTGACTTTAACTTTTAACTCAAAGCTGTCTGCATTACTGTCAGGGCAGATATTAATTGTAGTATCTCCAACAGCTTCGATTTTCTCTGCCGGATGCTCTATTCCGGTTGTCGGGGTCTTGAATTTCATTCCGGAAAGTGTGAATGTCACTTCAATGACCTTATGAGCTGTGTTGGTTGTAAATGTTGCAACATGATCCGTTGCCTTTACTTCATCCACTGCGGAGCCGTCCCATGCGTTGACAGGATTACCGCTGTCAAATACTCCGTTCTTAACTGCTTCCTTAGCTGCTGCAAGGCTGTTAAGAGTAAGGGTCTGGCCGTCGAGTACGACCTTGTCAATAGTAATGTTACAACTGTCAAGCGGAGATGCTTTGGCACTTCCGTTATCAACATTCTCATCTTTGATATAAATAGCAGTAAGTTTATCAAGGTTAGTAATACCTGCCTTAACTGCTGCATCTGACAAATCAGTGTTACAGTCAAACTTCACGGTATACTGTCCGTCTTGTGATGCCTTAACAACCGTTCCGGTCTCTGCGCTCCAATATTTGTGTGCAGAGTCGTTATAGAGGACCTTAAGTCCGAGTGAGATCTCATCGGTATCGAGTGCATCCTTAACATTAATCTGTACTCTCTTAACCGCACCGCTCTCGGATTTGATTATGATGTATGTGGTACCGATTCCCGTTGCCACAACCTTACCGTGACTGTTTACCGTAGCTACAGACGGATTGGAGGATGTATATGTAAGTCTCTCTCCATTGCTTGCCTTGGCATTCAATGTCGTATTCTTGTCAAGCACTATTGTCTCCGTATCATCATCCGTCGATATTGTGACTTTCTTATCGGATTCAACCGGAAGTACATTTATCTTGAACGATATCTTAACCGAACCGCTCTGTGAGTACGCATGTACCGTTGTACTTCCCACACCCTTGGCATGGATCTGTCCGTTGAAAACTGTAACAACACTGTCATCATCCGTTGACCAGAGAAGCACATCATTGGTCTCTTCCGGAATAGCTTTTACATCAATTGAAGCCTTCTGACCTACGCTGTATGTATATGTATCCGAACTTGCAATTAATGTAGTCATTTCTATAACTTCAGGATCTTCTGTTATATCCGTAAAGTCATATTTAAGGTTCTTTGATGATGCATCAAGGTATGTACCTCTCATCATCGCATCGATAATATCTTTAAATATTGGTTTACATTCTTTTCTGTTCCAGTATGAGAAAAGTCCTTTCTCGTACGGATCCTGGCCGTAACCCTGATCCCACACTACAGGAACAACGCCTGCCACCTTACATGCCCTGTTGGCGATTTCGCAGAACCATGCGCGGGCAACATCATTGTAACCTGTTGCAGTTCCTGACTGCGGATAAATTCTGTTGCCGTACTCTCCGAGGTACATAGGTACGTCAGAGCCGAATTTCTTCTGCATTGCACTTAATCTGTCCCAAAGTCCCTTGATGTCATTGTATCCCCATGTAGTATTGGTTGATGCGACATACACATGTGCTGCAAACATAATCCTGTTGGTACTATTATAAGTATCTTCCGGTAGTGTAAATCCGGCATTGCTTCCGTTGTTGGCATAATGTGCAACAGCGGCAAGCCATCTGTGTGTATTGTTTGAACCGGTTGAACGAACCGTGTTCACAAATAACTGGTTGAAATTGACAATAACAGGTGTATCATATGCTACCGCATTGCTTCCATTCTTGTCTGTTGCCGAACATGATATCTCGTTCATCGACTCAAATATAAGATGCTCGTCATAATCCTTGAACTTCTCTGCAATCTGTCTCCAGACAGCCTCATATTTCTCCATTACCGAATCAATATCATCAGCTGCAACCCTGAGCCATCCGGTCTGTTCTGCGCCGTCATGATGGATATTGATAATCGCATACATATCCTGTTCCACGCAGTAGTCAACTATATCCTGAACTCTGTTAAGCCATGTCTCATTGATGGCATAACCGTTCTTATCATCAATCATATTTCCCCAGGTTACAGGAATTCTTACTGTATTGAATCCTGCATCATGAAGTGCCTTGATATATTCTTTGGTGGTAACTGCCGACTGCCATGATGTCTCGTTCGGTGTGAAACCGCTGTGGCCGTCCATGGTGTTACCGAGGTTGATTCCGGCTCCCATTGCTTTTACGGTATCCTGTGCCGAAAGCTCTGTAAACGGCAGTGCGTTGGAATCATCAGTTTCAGTATTGAATATAAGCTTGGCTTTGACATTCTCCAACTTATCTCTTGCACTCTTAAGGCTCGCTGTTGTAGCCGATGCATTGTTGTATTCTTTCTCAGCCACAGCGACAGCGCTCCCAAGTGCATCCCATGACTCCTTGGTGTACTTGGATGAATCCATCTTGGCAATATAGTCAAGTGAAAGCTTTAAATTAGCCTTACGCATCTCTACCGTCTGCTGCCATACATCCGTGATCTTGGTGCTGTCCTCAAGTGAAGTGGACTCGCATTTAGGTGCCGTAAATCCCTTCTTAAGGGTAACCTTTCCGTCACTGTCATAGCTTACGCTCACGCTCTGTCCATTGTTAAATACTATACCAAGCACCTTGGCTTCGGTATTGGTCGTCTTGATTGCAACTCTTAATGATAAATCTGAAACGCTTGTAATCTTGCTCTTGGAGATTGAGTTGTCCGGGAATTTATAATTGGCTGTTCCCGCACTTCCCTTTCCGTCATTCTTACCGGAATTCTGAATCCAGTATATGCTTGATGTCTGTTTCGTGCACTTGGATGCTATAAGGTATTTGTTAGAACCTCCGCCCGAACCGCCGGTTCTTGCCGCAATCCATGAATACTCATCCGCCTTGGTAATATTGACATAGAATGTAGCCTTCTTATTACCGTCGATAAGTGCCTGTGCATCGATTCCTGCTGCAACAAGGTCATCTCCTTTTATGTCGAGAATTACCTTATCGGATGCAAGCTGATGATCATCTTCATCATCCGCAGGTGCCTGTGAATTCTCAACCATATACTTAACCGAAGTAACTTTTGCATTTACATCTGATGAAAAGAAACTGATATTAATTCCCTTAAGTGCTTTACCGGTAGAAAGTGAAGCTTTAATCTTATCAAGTTCCACATATGTAGTATAAGCATCTCCGTTCTTAATACCTTCTCCTGCCGTGATGATGTTGTCATTCCATCCGCCCCATGATTTGTCAAACGGCTGAACATTAAACAACTTGGCATCATCTGTTACTTCTCCTGTAACTGTGTAATCGATTCTGAAATATTTACCGGCCAATGCCTTGCTGTCCTGCACAGAACATATCAGCCCGTTATACGAACCGTCCGAACCTGTACGGCCACTGTCAGTACTCGATAACTTTCCCGTAGAATCAAGCTTGATGCTTGTCTCCGTAAATTCCCCGACCGGTGCCTGACCGGCGCTTGCGCTGAAGCTTCCCAGTCCCGGAACCAGAGTGGTTACTACCATGGCTAAAGCCAGTACCCCGGCAAGCCATTTCCTTCCATTCTTCATAGACACTACCTCCTGAATCTTGTCATTGATCCCTCTGAGTTTAGGCTATCATACTCTATGTGCAGTTTCAACAAATATAATACTGTAATTTTTATATATCATGTACATTTTATATTGTATATTTCTCTTAATGCAATAAAAAAGTACACAAATCATACAAACATGTTGTATTTTCATGTACTTTTTTACAAAATTATAAATTTTCGTTCTTCAATGTTTCTACAGGATTATCATTTCGGATTTTACCCATCGAATAAATCATTGTGGCAAAAACAACCAGAAATACACTTCCTACCGCTATGATAACGCTTTTCCACGGTATCAATACTCCGATATTCATTCCGAAGCCTATTGAACGTGCCATCAGCAGGTTTATTGCAAACGATACCGGAAGCCCCAGCGCTACGCCTTTAATACCGTAGAGGATGCACTCGTAATCCATCATGCGGTAAAAACCTTTTTTCGTCATACCGACTGATTTCAGCATTGCAAACTCACGTCTTCTCAGCATCACGTTTGTCGATATCGTATTAAACACATTAGCAAGTGCTATAAGTGATATCAACACGATAAATCCCATTGAAAAAACTTTAATGACAATTGTCATAGCCTTTGTTACTGCCACCGACTCAGCATAATCATATGCCCTGTAGCTTGAAAGTCCCTGTGTATCAAGCAGGTCGCACATTTTATCATATGAAACCTTATGGTTATCAGATTTAATATAATAGTTTAACTGCTGCATCTCATCAGGAATCACCTTATCCCGCACGCTGAAAGGATACATCACGATAGGATATGGTATACCGTCCGTAGCTATCCCCATAGGGGTCTTATCGGCCGATGTTCCTATGTTCAAGGTTACGGTATTCAGCCCGTTACCGGCTTTAAGGTTTAATTTGTCCGTATTGAACAGTTCAAGCCTGTAATATTTTTTGGAATATATCGTGATGTCATTGTACATGACACCGACCGGATCATCCGTATTCATATATATGTTTTCATCCAGGTTCATCTGTTTAAGGTAGTTTCTGTAATCCGAATCCTTGACAAAGCGTATCCCGACATTCCATCTTGTAACATTGCCGTCCATAATATCAAGCACCTTCTGTGATATCAGTGATTCGTCCACATCAAATAAATAATCGTTTACATTATATATATATGTTACATCCGTCACATCCTGCACGTTCTCAAGCAGCTTTTCAATACTGTCTTTGTCATTGCCATCCTTATTAAGAGTGTCCTGCGTGACATAGTATGATATATCATAGTTATTTGTTGCGCTCGTCACATCGATGCCCTTCATAAGATAATTGCAGAATCCTGATGCCGATATAAAAAGGACTATGCTCATAAAAAGAGAAAGAACGGTTGCCCTGTATTTTCTGCGGTTTCTTTTGAAATTCTTGGATGCAAGCATACCTTCAAAACCGAATAATTTATATGTGAGCTTTGATGTTTTTATCTTATTTTTTCTGATGCTGACATCGCCGGTCTGTCTTATCGCCTCAATCGCAGGCTTGCGTGCCGCCCTTGCAGCCGGTATGTTAGCAGATATCATAACCGTCACAAAACATATGACTGCCGCTGCAACAAGTGCCTGCCATGTAATGTGAAGTCCGAATACAACATCAACCTTATTTACAACCATCATTCCGAAGAATTTCCCGGTAAACTTAAATGTTATGAACATACCGAGTATTCCGGCTCCGATTCCCACGGGAATACCGATGATGCCAAGAAGCATTCCCTCGTATATTACGCTGTGGCGCATCTGTCTTTTGGTTGCTCCGACCGATTTAAGGATTCCAAACTGTCTGGTCCTTTCACTTACCGATATCGAAAATGCATTATATATAAGCGATACCGACCCGAACATTATAAGCAGCATAAGAATGCCTGCAAAAGAATACAACACTTTGTTAAATACTATATTTGATGATACTCCGGAAAATCTTAAATAATCCGAATTATATTCCGTGCTTTCTCCGTCCGGATTCAGTCTTTGTGCAACTGTATATATTTTTCCCGCTTTTTTCGTCTTATAAAAGACATCATAAACGGCAGTATCGCTGCCGTCACCAACAGTGAGAGCAGTGTAACCGGGAGCGGAGTACGGCTCGAATGACGGTCTTTCATAGAATCCGACGATTGTATATTCTCTTGTCCAGGTATTAATAAGCTTCTCTTCATTATCTTTCACATCTCCTTCTTCAGTTGCATGATAGCCGTCCCTCTGTGATAAAATCTTTCCATCGTAACTTCTCTGTCCTGCGTCAAAAGTGATTTTATCTCCTTTGTTGTAATCTTTGACTCCTCCGTTGGTGATAAGATGCTTCGGAAGGATAATCTCATCTGAATTCTGCGGCATTCTTCCTTCTATCAGATTAACCGCCACGATATCGGTAAAATTACCGCTCATTCCGCCTATATACAGATACGGCTTGTATTCATTGCTGCTTCCAATAACAGCATAACCCATGTCCTCAAGATATGCCGTTGCGCTTACGTCCTCATCGGAACGGATTTCTTTGTACTTATCACTATCGGCCGTCATGTATCTGGCATACCATGACCCATCCGTCTGTTCGCAGCATTTCTTCATATATTCCTGTATACTTGTGATACTCGTCGTCACAGCCGTGAACATTGCTGCCGAAAGCACAATTCCTATAATCGTCACAAATGTTCTCATACGGTTGCGACCGAGTGCCTTTCGCGTGACTTTATTAAGAATGTTCATCGTCTGATCACCTCATCCCTGGTGATGCGTCCATCTTCGATGGCTATGATTCTGTCCGCCTGCAGCGCGATGTTCTCGTCATGCGTGATTACTATAAGCGTCTGATCATATTTTTTATTGGATAATTTCAAAAGATCAACTATTTCCTGGCTGTTCTTTGAATCCAGATTTCCGGTAGGTTCATCCGCAAGTACAACCGCAGGCGAATTCATAAGTGCCCTTCCGATTGAAACTCTCTGCTGCTGTCCGCCCGAAAGCTGATGCGGATAATGATCCATTCTCTCCGCCAGTCCCATCTGTGCTAACAGTTCTTCACCGTGACTATTTATTTTATCATAAATCTCTTTCTTAGCATTCTTGAAATCCGGACGTTCTTTTGCAAGAAGTTTTTCTGCAAGCGTCACATTTTCAAGTGCCGTATATTGCGGGAAAAGATTAAATGACTGGAATACCATTCCGAAATGCAGTCTTTTGGTTCTGAGTTCGCTCTCCTTGCGTTTCTGCTTAAGCGAAGCGTCAAAAAGCGTCTCTCCTTTGACCTTAATCGTTCCTCCATTCGGAGTCTCCAGGAAATTAAGGCATCTGAGGAGTGTCGTTTTTCCCGAACCCGAAGAGCCTATTATCGCAAGCGCACTGCCTTCTTCAAGTGAGAAGCTGACATCTTTGAGAACGCTTGTACTGCCAAAATGTTTTTCAATATTATTGACTTCAAGTATCGCCATAACCGCTCCTCCTATTTGAAATAGCTGAGCCTGCGCTCAACATAATTGAATATCAATGTAAGTATTCCTACAAAAAGCAGGTAGAAAATTCCGGTATAGAAAAGCGGCCACACAAGTCCGGCTGATTTCATAAATGAGTATCCGGTAAAAGTAAGTTCGTATGCCGCGATTGTTCTGGCAAGCGAGGTATCTTTGACAAGCGTGATGATTTCATTGGACATCGGCGGCACAATTCTCTTAATCATCTGAACCAGTGTTATTTTTCTGAAAATCTGTCCCTTGGTCATTCCGAGCACCTCTCCGGCCTCTCTCTGTCCTGCGGGAACGCCTTCGATTCCGCCTCTGAAAATAACGGAAAAATAGCACGCATAATTAATCGTAAATGCAACAACCGTTGCCGTGATTCTTCCCGTCTCGTTGCCGCTCCACACATGCCAGCCTATCATACCCGGTCCGTAAAAAATAATAAGAAGCTGAAGCATAAGCGGCGTTCCGCGGATTATCCAGACGAAAATCTTGAATATCCACTTTACCGGGGGTATCTTCGACATTGAGCCGAGCGTTATCAGCAGTCCGAGCGGGATAGCTCCCACAAGCGTCACGCCGAAAATGAGCAGCGTAGTGACGAATCCGTTCGCAAGCTGCGCGGTTACTTCAAGAAATGACATTTTATGACCTCGTTCTCTAAATAAAAAGCAAGGTGGGGCTTAAAGTCCCACCCCGCATTACCGGTTTGGTTTATCAGTTATCGAATGCGTAAACGTCAGCCAGACCGTACTTCTCAGCAAGAGCCTTCAGTGTGCCGTCTGCAACCAGCTCATCAATAGCGCCGTTGACCTTCTCGATGGTCTCGGTATCGCCCTTTCTCATGCCGATCGCGTACTCCTCAGGAGCAAGCTCAACGCCCTCAACGATCATCAGGTCGCTGTAGTCTGTGCCTTCGCCGATGGAAGCCTTAGCCATTACATAGTCCAGAACGCCCAGCTCAACGGTGCCCGCCTTGACTTCAAGCAGAACGTCCTTCTGTGCGGAAGCGCCTACGAACTCGTTCTGAGAAAGAACTGCGCTTGTCTCGATAGCG